>JACCDR010537015.1_pt1 | contig 17154 bp, 18 predicted proteins | sample 7446431 | NCBI WGS metagenome assembly JACCDR01 (sample SAMN15323443, study PRJNA562643) | freshwater metagenome | isolation source: river surface water | place: USA:Blue River Watershed | collected 2017-08-17
CACCCAGGCGAAGCAGCGACCAAAGACTTGTACCACCTCCCTCCAGAGGAAGACAAGTTGGTGCCAACCGTGTGCTCTAGCTTGGACCAAGCTTTGGAAGCGCTCGACAAAGACCGCGCCTTCTTGACCAAAGGCGGCGTGTTCACCGACTCATGGATCGACTCTTACATCGAATTGAAGATGCAAGAAGTGACCCGCAGCCGCGTGGAAGTGTCTCCTGTCGAATACGACATGTACTACTCGCTGTAATTCGTTGCAACGTCAAGTGCAATAAAAGGACGGCGAAAGCCGTCCTTTTTTGTTTCAATTGACACGTTTATGAACCGTTGTTCGTCTTTTTTCTCTGTTCGTTCGTTTGGACTTTGTCTGTCACTGGCATGCCTGTGGATGGCAGCGTGCCAAGCATGGGCCAACGAGCCTCAACACATTTACCGTTGTGGCAACGCCTATACCAATCAGCCCAATTCAACACAAAACTGCAAGCTCGTCAACAACACGGCGAGCCGTGTGATCGTGATTGAAGGTGTTCGCGTGCAAGGGCAACAGGCGGTGTCGCCTCATGTTGGCTCAGGCGCAACTGGTGCGATAGCGAGTATGAAAGTGGACAGCGCCGACCAGCACCAGCGCGATGCACAGGCTCAAGCTGTGTTGCAAGCGGAATTGCAAAAAGCGCAACAACAACATGTCGAGTTGCTGCGCGAATGGAACAACGGCGAACCCGAACGACGTGCCGATGAGTTTCGTCAACCCCAAAAATACCAAGACCGCGTGGCGCAGCTGCGCGGTGCTTTGCAACGCACAGAGGCCGATATCGCCGGTTTGAGGCGTGAGTTGTCACGCTTACCCGCAGCCAATCTGACTGGAGCTAAACCATGAAGCCTGTTTCAGCCTCTGCGGTGCTGTCCAACTACGCGCAGGCCTTTGACTTGTTGGCCACTTTGGTGGCCGTGGTGCGCACCGATGGTGTGGTGCTGTTTGCCAATGCCGCCCTTGAAGATGTGATGGGCGTGTCGCGCCGCACCATTGAGGGCTCGTCACTGGCCAGCTATTTCACCGAAACGCAGTCGTTTGACAGTGCGCTGCAAGGCGCTCAAACCAATGCTTTTGCCACCATGCGCTATGACGCGCAAATACGCCGTCCGCTGCAAGACCCTATGCCCGTGCACGTCATTGTGGCCCCTACCGATGTGATGGGCGAGGTGCTGGTTGAGCTGTTGCCACTGGAGCAGCAAACCCGCCAAGACCGTGAAGAGCGCTTGATAGACCAGGCTCAAGCCAATAAAGAGTTGATTCGCAACTTGGCGCATGAAATCAAAAACCCCTTGGGCGGCATCCGTGGTGCGGCGCAGTTGCTGCAGATGGAGGTTGAGAGCAAAGACCTCATTGAGTACACCCAAGTCATCATCCACGAAGCCGACCGTTTGCAGCTGTTGGTCGACCGCCTGCTGGCCCCACACCGCCGCCCCCATGTGGTGGGCGATGTGAACATTCACGAGGTGTGTGAACGGGTACGCAGTTTGATCTTGGCTGAGTTCCCCAAGGGCTTGCGCGTGGTGCGTGACTACGACACGTCCATCCCCGAATTCCGTGGTGACCGCGAACAGCTCATTCAAACCGTGCTCAACATCGTGCACAACGCGGCACAAGCGCTCGCAGACCGCGTGGTTGAAGGCGACGCTGAGATTGTTTTGCGCAGTCGCATCAGCCGCCAAGTGACTTTTGGCAAACAACGCTATCGGTTGGCACTGGAATTGCATGTGATAGACAACGGGCCCGGCATTCCGCAAGACATCAAGGACAGGTTATTTTTCCCCTTGGTGTCTGGACGAGATGGCGGCTCAGGCTTGGGACTGAATTTGGCACAAACTTTTGTGCAACAGCACCATGGCTTGATTGAGTGTGACAGTGTGCCGGGACGCACGGATTTCAAAATCCTCATCCCGTTGCCTTGACCCCTCGTGTGGCCCCTAACTTAGAAAAGAAAGTGCCGAGATGAAATCGATTTGGATTGTGGACGACGACCAGTCAATTCGCTTCGTGCTGGAAAAAGCGCTGTTACGCGAGAACTTGCCCACCCGCAGCTTCACCAGCCCACGCGAAGTGCTGCAAGCGCTCGACTCGGTGAGCGAGGACGACGGTCCGCAAGTTTTGGTCAGCGACATTCGCATGCCTGGCGGCTCGGGGCTAGATTTGCTCACCAAAGTCAAGGAGCGTTTGCCATCTTTGCCCGTCATCATCATGACGGCGTTTTCTGATTTGGACAGCGCCGTGTCTGCCTTTCAAGGCGGCGCGTTTGAATACTTGCCCAAGCCTTTTGATTTGCCCAAAGCGGTGGAGTTGATTCGTCGTGCTTTGGACGAAAGCCAACGCGAACAGGCCCAAACCGAAGCCCAAGACGCCACTCCCGAAATGCTGGGCCAAGCGCCTGCCATGCAAGACGTGTTTCGTGCCATTGGCCGTTTGAGCCAAAGCAATGTGACCGTGATGATCACGGGTGAGAGCGGCTCTGGCAAAGAGCTGGTGGCGCGTGCACTACACAAACATTCGCCACGTGGTGACGCGGGCAACAAGGGCCCATTCGTCGCCATCAACACAGCGGCGATTCCCAAAGACTTGCTAGAGAGCGAACTCTTTGGTCATGAGCGTGGTGCGTTCACCGGCGCACAAACCACACGTCGTGGCCGCTTTGAGCAGGCTGAGGGCGGTACGCTGTTTCTGGACGAAATTGGCGACATGCCGTTTGATTTGCAAACCCGTTTGCTGCGTGTGTTGAGTGACGGCACTTACTACCGCGTGGGTGGCCACAACGCCATCAAAGCCAATGTGCGCGTGATTGCAGCAACTCACCAAGACTTGGAAAAACGCGTCAAAGACGGCGTGTTTCGCGAAGATTTGTTTCACCGCCTCAACGTGATTCGTTTGCGCTTACCCGCCTTGCGTGAGCGACGCGAAGACATCCCCACCTTGACGCGCCACTTTTTGCAGCAGAGTGCACAACAGTTGGGCGTGGAGTCCAAACGCATCTCAGATAGCGCACAAACAGTGCTCAACCAGTTTTCCTTTCCGGGCAACGTGCGTCAGCTGGAAAACATTTGTCATTGGCTCACCGTGATGGCCCCTTCGCAGGTGATTGAGCCCAAAGACTTGCCGCCAGAGGTCATGCTGTCGGGCGATGCATTAGCTGCACTGAGCCACACAGGGCAAGACACATCGGGTTTCAGTGCACCTGTTGCTCAAGACGTGAGCCATGCTTTACCTGTTGCAGCTTCCTCTTCGGCTGACAGTGCCGCGCCAGTCGTGCTCAACATGCCAGGCGCTGATTGGGAGCAGGGTCTTGAAGCCGAAGCTATGAGCTTGCTGGTGGCGGGGCGCACAGATGTGTGGGAAGTGTTGGTCAACCGCTTTGAAGCGCGCTTGATTCAAACCGCCTTGGTCAATACGCGCGGGCGTCGCATTGAAGCTGCGCAAAAGTTGGGCATTGGCCGCAACACCATCACCCGCAAGATTCAAGAGCTGGGTTTGGACGACTGATAAGCGTGTTTAAGCCACTGTCACGACCACGGGGACGTGGTCGCTGGGGCGTTCGTTTTTGCGGGGGGCTTTGTCAATCACGCAGCTTTGCACGTGGGGCTTGAGTGCATCGCTCACCAAGATGTGATCAATGCGTAAGCCACGGTTGCGACGGAAGGCAAACTCGCGGTAGTCCCACCAGCTGTAGCTTTTCTCGGCTTGTTCAAACAAACGAAATGCATCGTGTGTGCCGAGATCGATCAAGGCTTGGAAGTGATCACGTTCTTCCACGGTGCAGTGAATGGTGTCTTTCAAAGCCACGGGGTCCCACACATCGCGGTCATCTACGGTGATGTTGAAGTCACCCATCAACACCAGCTTGGGGTGTTGTTTGAGCTCTTCGCGTAACCAGTGTTGCAGCGCTTCGAGCCAGCGCATTTTGTAAACAAACTTGTCACTGTCGGGTGCTTGGCCGTTGGGGAAATAGGCGCCAACCACACGCACACCATCGACGGTGCCCGCAATCACGCGGGCCATGTCGTCTTCAAAGCCGGGAATGTTTTTCACCACATCGGTGGCTTCGCTGCGCGAGAGTAGGGCCACGCCGTTGTAAGTTTTTTGGCCAAAGAACGCCACCTTGTAGCCCGCAGCCTCAATGGCTTCATGCGGGAACTTATCGTCGGTGCATTTGGTCTCTTGCAGCACCAAAGCATCGACTGGGTTGGTTGCCAACCAGTCCAGCACTTGCGGTAAGCGCACGGTGAGTGAGTTGACGTTCCAGGTGGCGAGTTGCATGTGTGTGTTCTTTAAATGTGAAGCGCCGCCAAGATGCCAATACCTACGCCGAGTGCGCCCGTTCCAAACATGGCGTATTCCACCCACACCTTGCGCGTCAGCAACGCGATGGCGGCGAGGGCGATGGCCACTTGCAACACAGTGGTAGCTTGTGCCCAGCGGTGGTGCTGATGCATTTGAGCTTCAGACATCTCGTCGAACTCTTTGGACTGCGCTTCAAGTTTCTCTGCAATCACTTTGATGTCTGCTTTCTCAGCTTTGTAGCGCTCGATCTGGTTTTTGTAGTGGTCAGCTTTGCTTGCTGGCGCCAATTCCAAAGCCAACTCCATCAAATTTTGTTTGCTGCTTTTGGCTTGGTAGTAATTCCACTGGTTGGATGCTTCGGTCTTTTTGATGGCCGCATCGTTTTTGTACAAACCAGCTGCTGCTTGTGTGGCGCCGCCCATGTAACCAAAGATCGCACCGACCGTGGCGATGATGGCCGTGAACATGGCAATTTTGTTTGTAAAGCTGCTGCCATGGCCATGTGTGGCGTGTTCGAGTTCATGGTCGTGTGGACCATGGACATGAAAACCGTGTTCAGACATTCAAAAAGCTCCTGCTTAACGTGTGTGAGTCAGCGTAACGAGGCTATAGCTCAAACCATTCGCGGCCACATGTGTGGTGCGTGCGGTTTCTTGCCAGCTGCTATCGAAGGTGGGGGCAAAGGCATCGCCTTCAAAGTCGGCATCAATTTCGGTGACCACCGCCCGTGTGGCCAAAGGCATGGCTTGGGCATAGACCTCTGCGCCACCAATCACCCACACTTGGGCATCAGCGGGGCAGTGTTGCATGGCTTCTTGCATCGAATGCGCCACCACAGCGCCCATGGCCTGCCAATCAGACTGGCGCGTGACCACGATGTTGGTGCGACCGGGCAGGGGACGAAATTTAGGCGGGAGTGATTCCCATGTTTTTCGGCCCATCACCACGGGGTGGCCCTGCGTGGTTTGTTTGAAGTGCGCCAAGTCTTCGGGCAAGTGCCAAGGCAGCGTGTTGTCCTTGCCAATGACGCCGTTGCGAGCGCGCGCAAAAATCAAATTCAAAGTCATCTTGAGCGGCCGCGTTCACACCGCCACAGGGGCTTTGATGGCCTCGTGGCATTGGTAGTCCAGCACTTCGAAGTCTTCGTATTCGTAATCAAAGATGGAAGCGGGGCGTCGCTTGATGTGCAGGGTGGGGTACGCAAACGGTTCGCGGCTGAGTTGCAACGCCACCTGTTCGCGGTGGTTGCTGTAAATGTGGCAGTCGCCGCCGGTCCAGATGAAGTCTCCTACATCCAAGTCGCACTGTTGCGCCACCATGTGGGTGAGCAGGGCGTAGCTGGCAATGTTGAAAGGCACGCCCAAAAAGATGTCGGCACTGCGTTGGTAAAGCTGGCAGCTGAGCTTGGCTTTCTCGCCTGGGTTTTGCGCGGGTGCCACGTAAAACTGGAAGAACGCATGGCAAGGCATGAGCGCCATTTTGTCGAGCTCGGCCACGTTCCACGCGCTCACGATGATGCGGCGGCTGTCGGGGTTGCTTTTGAGGGTGTCGATGACTTGCTGAATTTGGTCAATGTGTCCGCCGTTGGGCGTCGGCCAACTGCGCCATTGCACGCCGTACACGGGGCCGAGGTCGCCGTCTTCGCGTGCCCATTCGTCCCAGATCGACACATTGCGTTCTTTGAGCCAATTGTTGTTGCTAGAACCTGTGAGGAACCACAGCAGCTCTTGAATGATGGAGCGCAGGTGTACCTTTTTCGTAGTCACCAACGGAAAACCTTCGTTCAAGTCGAAGCGCATTTGGTGGCCAAACACGCTTTGCGTGCCCGTGCCGGTGCGGTCAGTCTTAGCCACGCCTTGTGTGGCCACGTGTTGCATGAAATCTTCGTATTGACGGCGGATGGGGCGCATAAGGGTAACTAGGTAAAAAAACTCCTCAGAGTTTACGCGCTGGCAGGCTTCAGCCCGTTAGGATCACTGGGCAACGTGCCCTGAGTAGTTAAGTTAACTACGCCACGTGGCGTATTGACGACTAATGATCGCACTGCGACAGTAACGTTTTTATTTTTAGTCAAGTTGTGACAAAGCTGTCAAATATGACAACCACAGAACATACAGAACCCAAGCGCAGTGTCTATGACACATGCGATCCGCATTACCTTCGCCAGTTGCGCGAGGCTGCCGGCATGGACATGTTGGTGATGGCACGCACTGCATGTTTGTCGGTGGCGCAAGTTAGGCAGTTAGAGACTGAAGGCAGCGATAGCTTGTTTTATTCCGATGCCATCAAGCGCCAAGCCTACAAGCGTTTGTTGATGATCTTGGGCGCCGAGCCGCCGAGCGTTGAAGTGCCAGATGCGATGCGTGACCCACATCAAGTGGCTGAGGCGCATCTGACCACTTTGGATCAAATTGTGGCCATGAGCCATCAACCAGCCATGAATCGCACCACATCTGACGTGCTCAAGTCAGGCGTGTCTCATGTGATGGCGCATAAACAAGCGTTGGGTGCACTGCTGCTGTTGCTGGTTTCTATTGCATTGTTTGTGCTCAACGGCACCCTACGTTCTTCAGATGACGATGTTGTCATGGCTGCACCAAGCCCTGTTTTGCCAACACATGTGGTACGGGTTGAGGCGCCTGAAGTCTTGGCGTCAGCGCCTGCCATTGCACCGACACCGACACCTGCACCTGTTGTTGTGGCCTCTGCCCCTGCCGTTGCAGTTTTATCCCCTGCCTCCGTTTCGTTAGCAGTACCTGCCTCGACCAAGGCGGTTGCGTGTGCTTTCACTTCAGAGTCAATGCCGCAAGTCACCCCAGTCATTGCAGCCAAAGAAGGCCGTTACGTTTATATCGTCAGCACGGTCAACATGGATGTGTGCGTGGTCGATGGCAACAAGCAGGCCACTGCGTTGCAACTCAAGGCTGGCGATAACCGGAGCGTATACGGCGTGTCTCCCTGGCAGGTCTCCAGTGCCAATTTGCAAAAAGCACAGATTTATTTTCAAGGTGGCCGTGTGTCACTACCTGATGCATCTGCCACTCGCATGCAATTGATCGAGGTTGCGGTTAGCCGCTGATGGCTTATGTTTAAGAAGATGAAATTTGGACAGCCAACGGATGGTGGCGCTACCGAAAAAACAATCATCGGTCAGTCGGCGGTGGTGGTGGGTAACATCGTGTCGCAAGACTTGGTGCAGCTCAAAGGCCATGTGGTGGGCAATATCGATGTCAATGGCAGCCCCAACGCGCAGTTGTCTGTGTTGTCGCAAGCGCATGTTGAGGGTGACATCAATGCCCAGCAAGCAGTGGTCAATGGTGTGGTGACGGGCAACATCGAGTCAACTGGGCGTGTTGAGTTGCATTCGGGTGCCGATGTGAAAGGGAATATTTCGTACACCACCATGGCCATTGAACATGGCGCAAAGCTGTACGGCATGATGAGTAGCAACGATGACAAGCAGCATTGAAAATTTACAGTCTCTGGGGCACGTGATCGTCATTGATGATGATGTGTCTGTGCGTCGTAGCTTGTGCACCATGCTTGAGCGTGCGGGTTACGAGGTGAGCTTGCACGACAGTGCAGATGCTTTTTTGGCCAATCCAATTATTCCTACGCCTTCCGTGATTTTGCTGGACATGCGCATGCCCGGCACGTCGGGGGTAGGCCTGCAAGCGCAGCTAAAAATATTGGCGCAAAACGTGCCGATCATTTTTGTCAGCGGTGACAGTCGTCCTGAGGAAATCATCCAGGCCATGAAGCAGGGGGCTGTTGACTTTTTGCTCAAGCCCTTCACTGCGCAGGCCATGATGGATGTCATTCAACGTGCCATGCGTTTGTCTGAACACGCAGTGGTGGTGGCCAGTAAACACATCCAAGTGTCAGAGCGTTTAAAGCGACTCACACCTCGCGAAATGGAAGTCTGCCATTGGATGGTGCGCGGTTATTCGAACCAACAAATCGCCACGATTGACGGCGGCGCTTCTGCCACCATCAAGCTACATCGCGCACGCGTGATGGAAAAAATGGCGGCCAATACCTTACCTGAATTGATCGATATGCTCATAGGTATTGACATTCCCGCGCCCCAAAAATTAAGCGACTGAGTCTTCGCTTAGCGCGTGGTCTTTGGCGTATTTCAAGCGCAAGCGTACATGTAACGCGCAAGCTGAGAACAGCACCACACACAGCAACACTTCGATCATCGCCAAGTAGTTGCTTGGGGCTGCATCTCCCCAAGCACGCACCACGCCTTCGGTGAAATAAAGCCATATCAGCAGGCTCAACCAGCGATAGGTATACATGCGATTTTTGAGTAAGCCAGTAAGTGGGAGGCACAGCGGCAGCACTTTGAGCGCTAACAGCGTGCCACCAGGACGCAGCGGTGCTAACCACAGCTCCCAAGCTAAGCCGAGGACGATGAGTCCCATCAAGCTGCTCACAGCCAACAGTCGGGTCAGCGTGACGTGACGCAGAGAAATTTCTTGAGGGGGTAGGGCGGAGTCGTGCATAGAAAGTGGGATGATTCAGACCATGATTGTCCCGCATCTCCAGAAGTTTCTTGATCGACTCGCCCGATTCCCATGGCGCAACACGGCTCGTACCTTGCGGCAACGTTTTCGTGATGATCGGCTGGGCCAAACCGCCGGTAGTTTGACCTTTACCACCACCATTGCGTTGGTGCCGATGGTCACCGTGGCATTGGCTGTGTTGACCGTGTTCCCCATGTTTGCCGATTTTCAAACCGTGCTGCAAAAGCGGTTGATTGAGAGCTTGGTTCCAGAAAATATTTCACGTCAAGTCTTGGGCTACCTCACCTTGTTTGCTAGCAAAGCCAGCCGCTTAGGTGCTGCAGGTGTGGCCGCGTTGTTGGTGTCTGCACTGGCATTGGTGTTCACCATCGACCGCACACTCAATGCCATTTGGCGTGTGCGCAAGCGTCGCCCACTCGCGCACAGCATGTTGCTGTACTGGACCGCCATCACTTTGGGGCCCTTGTTGATGGGGGCGAGCTTGGTGATGATGTCGCAAGTGATGGCCGCTTCGCGTGGCGCAGTGCCCGATCTGATGGGTAATTTGCGGTGGCTGTTCAGCCTCTTGGAGTTCTTGCTGTTGGCTTGGGCGGTGAGTGCACTCTACCGTTTCGTGCCTTACACCCAAGTGCGTTGGAGTCATGCCATGGTTGGCGGTGTGTGGGTGGCTGCTGCGACGGAGGTGGCGCGCAAGGTATTGGCTTATTACTTTGGCCAAATTCCCACGTATTCAGTGGTGTACGGCGCTTTTGCCACTGTGCCAATTTTGTTGGTGTGGATTTATTTGGCGTGGTCCATCGTGTTGATTGGTGCGGTGTTGGTGGCTAATTTGCCGAGCTTATTGGCAGGCATTTCACGTGATGGACGCAGCGTGGGTTGGCGTTTTCAGCTGGCTCTGGAAGTGCTGCAACGCTTACAACAGGCCCGCACCACCGATGAACACGGCGCAAGTCTGAGTACCTTGTGTGAAGACTTGGCGCTAGATCCTTTGCAGCTAGAAGACGTGTTGGCTACGCTGGTAGACCTTGATTGGATTGCCCGCTTGAGTGAGTCTGTGGATGCGCGTCAAACCCATCTTCAAGAGGCCCGCTATGTCATGCTGGCAGATCCGCATCGCACTCCCTTGGCCCCGCTGATGGAGCGTTTGCTGTTGGTGCGCAGTCCTGAGGCCGAGGGGCTGTGGATGAAATTACAAGACCTGCGTTTGCGCGATGTGCTGTGAGAACGTTTCAAACGCTAGGTGCTCAAACCTAAAAACGGTTTCAGTGCACTCAAGGTCTCCTCTGGCGCTTCACTCATTTGGTGATGCCCCATTGGAATTTTCGCAACTGTAAATTCTTTACCTGAGGCTTTGGCTTGCTCAACCAAGCTCTTGGCTGCACGTGGGGGTGTCATCTGGTCGCTCTCACCCAACACAAATAAAACGGGGCACGTGACGCCAGCCATCGCTTCTAAGCCATTCGCATAGCTGTCGCATGCCACAAACCCACGGTGAAAGATGTTGACCTGCGTATTGCTGGCCAACACGCGTCGGCCCAGCGCCATGGACGCGCCATAGACCCAAGTGCCAGGTCCTAGGGCAGAGGGTGGGGCAGCGAGCGTGGCGCGTGAAAATACATTCACCATCTTCAGTGCTTTCATGGGCTCGTTCAGCGATGCTTCAATCAATGCGGGTGACACCTTCATAGGGAAGGCTGTGCCCACCAAGGCCAAATGCGTGATGCGGTCTTTCAAACGCGCAGCAGTTTCCAGTGCAATCAATGAGCCCCAACTGTGACCGACCAAGCCTGCGTTCTTCACGCCTGCGGCATCTAGCAGTGCCTCGACGAATTGCGCAGCTTCTTCTACGCTGGAGGGTGCATCGCCACCGCTGCGCCCATGTCCGGGCAGGTCGACGGCCAAGACATTAAAGCCATGGTGGGCCAGATAGCGTGTTTGCAAAATCCATACGCTGTGGTCATTGAGTACGCCATGGATGAACACGAGGGTGGGTTTGCCTGCATCAAATGCTTTACCGCCTGTGTAGGCATAGGCATCGTAGTTTTGACCTGTCGCAGTTTTTAAAGTGAACTTCATCATGCACCTGCCTTCTCTGCGGCTTTGAGTGCGCGCTTCAAATCCTCCATCAAATCGGCTGGATCTTCTAGGCCAATCGACAGGCGAATGGTGCCAGGGCCAATGCCTGCACCTGCCAAGGCCTCATCACTCATGCGGAAGTGCGTGGTACTGGCGGGGTGGATGACCAAACTGCGGCAGTCGCCCACGTTGGCGAGGTGACTGAAAATTTGCAGCGCCTCGATGAAGGCTTTGCCTTGCTCACGTGAGCCTTTGATGTCAAAGCTAAACACCGAGCCCGCACCGCGTGCGCCAAAGCGCAAGAGTTTTTCAGCCAGCTTGTGGCTGGGGTGGCTTTCGATCAGTGGGTGGCCCACACGGCTGACCAGGGGATGGCTGGCTAAGAACTGCACCACCTTTTCGGTGTTGGCCATGTGACGGTCCATGCGCAGCGACAGGGTTTCGATGCCTTGCAAGATGAGCCATGCACTGTGTGGGCTAAGACATGCACCAAAGTCACGCAAGCCTTCGCGTCGCGCGCGCAACAAGAAGGCACCCACGGTGCTTTCTTCGCTAAACACCATGTTGTGAAAGCCTTCGTAGCTTTGCGTGAGTTCTGGGAACTTGCCGCTCTTTTCCCAGTCAAAACTACCGCCGTCCACCACGATGCCACCAATCACGGTGCCGTGGCCACTGAGGAACTTGGTCGCCGAGTGGTAGATCAAGTCGGCCCCCAGCTCAAATGGTTTGATCAAATAGGGCGTGGTGAGCGTGCTGTCCACCAGCAGCGGCACACCTGCCTCGTGGGCAATGCCAGAGATGGTGGGGATGTCCAACACATCGAGTCCAGGGTTGCCCACCGTTTCACCAAAAAACAATTTGGTGTTGGGCCGCACGGCAGCGCGCCAAGCGTCAATGTCGTTGGGATTCACAAATGTGGTCTCAATGCCAAAGCGGCTCAGCGTGTAGTGCAGCAGGTTATGTGAGCCGCCGTAAAGCGCGGTGCTGGCCACGATGTGTGAGCCTGCGCCCATGAGGGTGGCAATGGTCAAGTGCAATGCGGCCTGTCCGCTGGCGGTGGTGATAGCGCCAATGCCGCCTTCAAGGGCCGCTACACGCTGCTCGAGCACCGCGTTGGTGGGGTTGCTGATGCGGCTGTACACATGGCCCGCACGCTCGAGGTTGAAAAGCGACGCTGCATGGTCGCTGGACTCAAACACGAACGAGGTTGTGAGATGAATGGGGACCGCACGTGCACCCGTGGCTGGGTCGGGTGCTGCGCCTGCGTGCAGGGCTAGAGTGTCAAAACTTGGGTCGTTGTAGCCGGGCATGGTTTCCTCGGGTGTCTTGTCAGAAATTTCTTAGTCATTGTGGGCTATATTTCGACCATAACTGGGGGAGATAAACCATGAAAGTCAGCGATATCCTGCGCGTCAAAGGCCAAAGCGGCGGCACTTTGTTCACCATTGAACCTTCCGAACGATTGGTGACAGCGGTGGGCATCATGGCAGACAAAGACATGGGCTCTTTGCTGGTCATGGAGCATGGCAGTTTGGTGGGCTTGTTGACGTTTCGTGAGGTCATGCAAGCTTTGAACCATAACGGCGGCGCTTTGGGCGATACCACCGTGCGCGCGGCGATGGATGCCTCGCCTCTGACATGCGCCTCCACCACAGACATTGATGATGTGCGCCGCATGATGCTGGAAAGCCACGCCCGATACATGCCCGTGATTGATGGCCGAGAGCTGCAAGGCGTGATCAGTTTTTACGACGTGGCCAAGTCGGTGGTGGACAGCCAAAACTTTGAGAACAAGATGCTCAAGGCTTACATCAAAGATTGGCCCAGTGGCACGCCAGACCCTGACGAGAAGTAATCAGGTGCACTCCGTGGAGGTGGGATAATCTCATCCCATGAGCGGCAATACATTCGGAACCCTTTTCACCGTCACCAACTTTGGTGAATCCCACGGCCCAGCCATTGGCTGCGTGATTGACGGCTGCCCCCCGGGCATGTCGCTGTGCGAGGCGGACATCCAGCACGACTTGGACCGTCGCCGCCCCGGCACCAGCCGCCACGTGACCCAACGCAACGAACCCGACCAAGTCCAAATTTTGTCTGGCGTGTACGAGGGCAAAACCACCGGTACACCAATTGCATTGCTGATTCAAAACACCGACCAGCGCAGCAAAGACTACGGCAATATTTTGCAAACTTTCCGCCCCGGTCATGCGGATTACACCTATTTCCAAAAGTTCGGTATTCGCGACCCACGCGGTGGCGGCCGTTCTTCTGCGCGATTGACAGCGCCCACGGTGGCGGCAGGTGCGGTGGCCAAGAAGTGGCTCAAAGAAAAATACGGCACCACGTTCTACGGCTGCATGACACAAATTGGTGAGTTGCCTATTCCCTTCGAGAGCTGGGACCATGTGGGCCACAACCCGTTTTATGCCCCCTGTGCCGACGTACAAGCGTTTGAAGACTACATGGACAGCCTGCGCAAAGCCGGCGACTCCTGCGGCGCACGTATTCGCGTGGTGGCCAGCGGCATGCCCGTGGGCTTAGGCCAACCCATTTACGACCGATTGGATGCCAACATTGCCTACGCCATGATGGGACTCAATGCGGTGAAGGGCGTTGAGATCGGCGCAGGTTTTGCCAGCGTGGCACAACGCGGCACTATGCACGGTGACTCACTCACGCCCCAAGGTTTTGTCACCAACAATTCAGGCGGTGTGTTGGGTGGTATCAGCACCGGCCAAGACCTAGACGTGAGCATCGCCATCAAGCCCACCAGCTCGATCTTGAGCCCACGCGATTCGATTGACCAACACAGCCAACCCACCGAGGTGGTGACCAAGGGCCGTCATGACCCGTGCGTGGGCATTCGCGCCACGCCGATAGCTGAAGCCTTGCTGGCTTTGGTGGTGATGGACCATGCCTTGTTGCATCGCGCCCAGTGCAGTGATGTGCAAGTGGCCATGCCAGCCATCCCAGGTCATATTGGCTGATGGTCTGGCACGTAGGTCTGCTTTGACAACTCCCACCTCAGAAGCGCGTTCAAGTAACGCGCTTTCTCGTTTTCAGCTCTTTCCTTTTGCAGCGTTGTCTGCCAGCTACTTTGCGCACATCGGGTTTTTCAACCCGTATTTGCCACTGTGGCTCAAAGACTTGGGCTTCTCCATCACTGTCATCGGCTTGCTCAATGCGGTGCAAGCCGCTACGCGCGTGTTGGCTCCCTATGGCTGGGGTTGGTTGAGTGACCACACGGGTGAGCGTGTGCGACTGCTGCGCTTTTGTGCAGGGGCTGCGTTGCTTTGCTCTGCCGGGCTGTTGGTGCAAGGCGGCGTGGTGTGGATTGCAGCTGTGCTGTTGCTGATGTTCATTCACACCAGCGCCATGATGCCCATGAGTGAGGCCGCGTTGGCACATTTGGTGAGCAGCGACCAAGGCTTTGACTCACGCCGCTATGGCCGTGTGCGCCTGTGGGGCTCGCTGGGCTTTTTGGTCACGGTGTTTGTGGCTGGTGCTTGGTTTGAAGAGCAGGGTATGGCCAGCTTTCCGATGTGGGCCGTGGGGTCATTACTGGCGCTGAATTTGAGCGTGTGGTGGTTGCCCAATCGCAAAGAAGCGGTGCATCACGATGAGGTGCGGCCTTCAGTCATGCCTGTGTTGCGTCAACGCAAGGTGCAGTGGTTTTTCGCGACTGTATTTTTTCATGTGCTGTCGCACATCGGCATCTATGTGTTTTTCTCGCTCTACCTCGATGAGTTGGGCTACAGCAAAACCATGATTGGCGTGTTGTGGGCCGTGTCTGTGGCCGCTGAGATTGTGTGGTTCTTCACGCAAAGCCGTTGGTTGCCAAGGTTCAGTTTGTCGACGTGGATGTTTATTTGTTCTGCCGCCATGGTGCTGCGCATGGTCATCACCACGTCGGCTGCCGACTGGCTGTGGGCTTTGCTTTTCGCGCAACTCTTGCATGCACTCACATTTGCCACACAACACACAGCGTGTATTGCTCTGTTGTCGCACCACTTTCCCGGTCGATTACGGGGAAGGGGGCAAGCCTTGTATGCCTCGATTGGCTATGGCGTACCCGGAGTGTTGGGTGCTTTGGGTGGTGGCGCCTTGAGCGATGCATATGGGCTGTCATCCGTGTATGCATGGTCCATTGCCACAGCTGTGATGGCGTGTGTGTGCGCATGGCAGTGCAAGCGACAGCACACCAAGCACTGAGCTAGTGGTTCAGGCGAAACAGAAGATGGTTTGACTTTTGCGAAATCCAGTGGTGCATGGGAACTTCGACTTTCTCATGTAACAACACACCCAACGCCACACAACACACCCATGCGCAACCGATGGTCGTGATGGCCGTCACAGGACTTGTCGAGGGATAGATATTCCAAAGTGCACTGACGATCACAATGATGCCAAAGTGAGTCAAGAACAACACATACGCACTGTTAGACAAACGGAGCACCACGCGTTTGATGGGCGTCGAGTTCACCATGCCTTTGGGTTTGATGGCCAGCCAAACCGCTGTAACGAGTGCCAGTGACAAGCGCGTGCGGTACTCTAGCCACAACGCACCAATGGCTAGCAGCACCGTCATCCAAAACATGCGGGTTTCAAAAGCTGAACGTTTGGCCCACGCGGCCAGCACGCCAAGGCCATAGGCCGCAAAAAAGTAAATGGCCCACATGTCCAATTCATCGACACGGTTAAATAGCCACATCGAAACTGCGCACAGCAGTGCGACCACCACAGATAAACGTTTGTGGTCATCTGTGTGAAAACCGCGACACAACAAGATCAGCAGCGCGTACAACTGAAAGTCGATGGCCACATACCAAGCACCGCTGGAAAGGGCTTCAAATCCCAACAGGTCATGCAGCAGCAAACCATGCGTCAAGAATTGCCAAAAACTGGGTTCACTGGGCAACCAAGCGGCGTGAATGGTGTCGCGTGCCACGGCCACCACCACGCTGATGAGTGCCAAGGCCAGCACATAAAACGGCACCAAGCGCAGGTATCTTTTGACGATGCTGGCGAGCGGGTGTGTGATGGGCTTGTGCATCACAGACTGTGCGGCTAAATAGCCACCCACGACCAGAAACACTTGCACCGCCTGACGTGCGTAGCGGTAGAGCCACTCGATGAGTTGTGGCCATACCAGGGTCATGGTGTCGGCCATAGGGCCGTAGGCTGAGAAGTGGTGCCACACAATGAGTTGTGCAGCCACGACTTTCAACACGTCCACTGTGAAGGAGCGTTCTAACAAACGAATTTTCCTTGTGGCGCTTTAGTCGTTGGGCTTGAACACCAGCAGCAGCGGCGAGTGCACACGGCCATCGGTGTCGCGCGGCAAAATTTCGGTCTTGTCGATGGCTTTGAGCACGGCGTTGTCCCACGCGGAGTTGCCACTGGATTTGACCAGCTTGCGGCTCACGATGGTGCCGTCAGGGGCGCAACGCACTTCCACCTCTGCAGCAGGGTTGCCAGACACAGAACTTGGGTCAAACGTGATGTTGGGCTTGACGCGTGCGCGGATACGACCGCCATAACTGTCGGACGGGCCAGACGCTTTCATGGCTGTGCCAGTGGCGTTTTCGTTGCCGCTAGCGCCCGCAAGGCCCGCAATGCGCTTCATGTTTTCTTTACGAATGGCTTCCAGCTTTTTGGCTTCTTCAGCAGAAGCTTTGCTGTCTTTTTGCTCGGCTTGCTTCTTGGCTTCTTTTTCTTTGCGCTCCTTCTCGGCGCGCTCTTTCTCTTTACGCTCTTTGTCCTTGCGCTCTTCTTCTTTCTTGGCTTCTAGCTTGCGCTTGTCTTCTTCGAGCTTGGCCTTGGCTTTTTTCTCGGCCTCTTTTTTTATTTCTTCCTTGCGGCGTTCTTCAGCCTTCAAAGCTTCTTGAATCTTTTTCTCTTCTTCAATCTTGCGTTTTTTCGCCAAGGCAATGTCCGCATCGCGATTGGGGGCAGGTGGCTCGGGGGCTTTCACCACGGGCTTGGGTGCAGGTTCAGGTTTTGGCGCGGGAGGGGGCGGTGGCGCTTCGGCCTCGACCAGCTTGGGCGCTGTTGCCATGGGCACAGCAGACCATAACTCAGCCTCCACAGACAAACTGTTGTCTTGCTTCCATTGAATGCCTGCCGTCAATGCCACGATGAGCAAAGCGTGCACCACCAAGGCTGCGCCCACAGAGCGGGCGGTTCCTTCTGGCGGTGGTGGAGCAAACTCCAG
>JACCDR011430325.1_pt1 | contig 17152 bp, 20 predicted proteins | sample 7446431 | NCBI WGS metagenome assembly JACCDR01 (sample SAMN15323443, study PRJNA562643) | freshwater metagenome | isolation source: river surface water | place: USA:Blue River Watershed | collected 2017-08-17
GCGTTGGCGTCGGCGTCGGTGGCACGAGACCAAGCACCTGCCGCTACGACATAAAGACCGTTGGCTGAACCTGTGGTCTGATCCTTGACGAGGACACGGTTACCGGCCACCAAAGAAACACCGTCAATGGTCTGAGTGCCCGAAAGGGTGATGTTGGCTGTGGTCGCAGCACGAACCGAAGCCTTCCAGTCCATGCCGTTGACCAGGTTGTCCACGTAGTTCTTGGTGGCAGCGTCCTGGGCTGAGGTTGGGTCAAGGAGGTTGATGATTCGCTGTGAGTTGAGCGAAACCGAAGTAGTCGGAACAGCAAACTCGTCCAAGCGATACGCCTTGACCACGGTGGCAAGGTCCGAAATGGTGCTCGATGCCTGAGTACCTGTGTGACTCGACCGTGCCCTGAGGTTGGCGTCGGTGTCGTTGGCTGTAGCACCCGAAGCAATGCCTGCGAGCTTGGTCTTCTCAGTGGCGGTGTACGCCTTGTTGGTGGTGCCGTCTGTGATCGTGTCGGCGGACTGAGAACCAGTGTGGTTGGCCCGAGCGAACGGATCGGTGAGGAACGATGCACGGCCCCAAGATGCTGCCGTGGCATCCCACACCCGCAGCATGTCGAGGGCAGTGTCGTAATAGACCTGCCCATCGGTTGGTGAAGACGGAGCCGTTGCCAAGTTCTGAACACGTGCATTGAGAAGCTGGAAACCAGCAAGGTCCAGGTTGTTCACTGCCTTGGGCATCTACGTTCCTCAGTTCAAGTAAGCGGTGCCGGAGAAAGCAGCACCAAAGGTGACAGTCAAAGAGTTGGAGTTCGTGTAATCCACGTCGCCAATCACCTCGGAGTTGGCCGAATCGACAACGGTGACTGATGGATAACGAGCGAGATTGTGCGGGATCGTCCACGTAGTGGACGGCACAGGCTGGTTGTGGATGTACGTGGTTTGCTCAACCGGCTCACCGGGGTCACCACCACTTCCTCCGCCACCAACAGCACCGAGGTCAAGGACCGAGACTCCGATTGCACGAGGTTCGACTTGGTTCCACTCGTCATCAGTGAGGATGACTTGGGTGCCTGCGTTGTAGACATCTCCGTCAGGCAGAGAAACAAGTGTGTACCCCGGTGCAATCTGGACTCTGCGAGCCATGCCACTCCTTCACTGTTGGTTCTCGGCTCAGTTGGCCTTGACGAGAACCGAAAGAGCGGCCTTGCCTTCCACGAAAGCAGTAGTCGAAGCAGCTTCGATCTTGATCTCTTGATCGGCGGTGAAGGCGTTACCTGATGTGATGGCAGACGCAAGCGTCTTGTTGCCAACAGGAGTCTGGTTGGCTGAGGTGAGGGTAAGCGCACCACCCGTGACGTTGACTCCGTTGATCTCCAAGTTCAACGCAGTGGTCTTCGAGGCTGTGGTAGCAGCCGTGATCGTGGTGGCCGAGAAACCAACAATGGTGCCTGCAAACCCTGGCTTGATGCGAGTGACCTCACCATCAGCAATGGTTGCAAGGTTCACGGGAACTGCGATTTCGAAGAGGTTTGTCGAGCCGACAACCTTCTCTGCATCGCCTGCATCGAGTACCTCATCGCCCAGTGCAGACGAGGCAAGGTTTTTGTATTGATCGTCGGTCAACTCAACGATGTCGCCGCCCTTGTATGCACCACCGTTAGGTAGCTGCACGTTGGTCAGACCGGCCTTGATTCGTACCTTGGGCATGAAGAACTCCTTTTGCGATCAACCCTTAACCGGGAGTGAGGTCTCTTGGGACAGGATCAGCCATAACGAATCGCCAAAACACTCAACTCGGCTCCCGTGGTAAGAGCGATGAGGCCCGTATTTTTGATCTGGATAACGCAACCCGTAGTGGTCTTCGACCCTGGCTTGACATTGGCCGTGATGTTGCCCAACAACGACGAAGCATTTGAGACGGCTGAGAAGACTGAGTAGTCGGCACTTGGAGCAGTTCCCTGCCAAGTGACTGTCTGCTCGATGGTTCCGTTGATTGAAATCATGGGAAGCAGCGGCAGCGCCGTACCTACCCAAAGCTGCTTGGCTTCGAGTGCGACCAGACGTTGATTCAGTGTCGTAAGAGTTGACTGAATCGATAGAAGAGTCGATTGAATCGAGCTGATCGCTGTTGCTTGCGTGGAAGTCAACGCTTCCAGAGCAATGATCTTCGCTGCGTCATTAGTGCTTTTGGCCTCTTCGGCAGCAGTACGAGCCTGCAAGCTACTCAGCAAGGTGGCAGTGCCACTGCTGGCGGTTTGCAGTGTGTTGAGGTCATCAAGCAGATCGGCCCACTCGGCATTAGAGATGCTGGGGTTGTCCGCAATGTGTTGTTGCACGGCATTCATGGCCGTCTGCATTTGTGCCATTGAGGCGCTCTCGTCCGAAGACACCAGTTGCAGGTCGTGAAGGGCCTGCCAGATTTGAGTGTCTTCTAGGGCAAGAGCTTGTTCATTGGCGTGCATATCGGCGTGAGCAGCATCACTTTGCGAGATATACGAAAGAGCATTTGCGGCAACAGATTCAAGGCTTTGAACAATGGCTGCTTGTTGTTCCTGGATGCTCTTGACCTGAGCTAGATCAGGTTGCAACACGTCTTTCAAGCGACGTTTTACGTGAGTCATCAAAGCTCCTGACGCATGAGGTTGCCGTTGTTGTCGATAGTCACTCGCCAACGAGTCATGTCAGGGCTGCGCAACACAAGACCACGATTTGGGTCTGTGATTTCGAAGTCACCTTCTTGTGCCTCGTGGTTACCTTCTTCAACTTCACCAAGGTCTGTGAGCACATTCGGGAACAACTCACGACGCAAACGTCCGTACTCCACATCGGAGAGATAGACCACTGCGCCACTGCTGTATGAGCCTCCATTTGGAAACTGAATGTTGTCGAAACCAAGGTTGATGCCAACTTTCCGCACCTAGTTCCTCCCATACTTGCAATCACCTCTTAGGAGCAATAACTCCCGCAAAGACAGTGAAACTAAGTGGTCATAAACGACAAAAGCCGCCCCCGAAGGAGCGGCTCTGTGTCTGTTCGTACCCGGAGGTTAGGACTTGGTGACGGTAACGATACCCCGAGGGTTGAGGATCGCCATGGTGACCATTTCGTCGAATACCCAGCCCTTCCAGAAGGCTTCGACGTTGTGGTTCTCTTCTACGTCGAGCGAGTAGAGAACTGGGAACACACCGAGGAAGTCCGGTGCCGGAAGGATGAACATCTTGCCCTGAGGCACGATGATCGACTTCTGGATTTGGAACTCACCGAAGGTGGTGATGGTCTCACCGGCAACAACACGGTCCTTGAAGGCCCAACCCGTCTGGTTGATGTCCCAGCGGAAGAAGTCACGCCAGTCCATCGGGTTCACGAGGATGCGAGACGACTCGATCTCGTGCATGTCGGCCTGAGCAACACCCGTGTAGAGCGACTGCGGAGTGAAGTACCCCGAAGCCTCGGTCACGTTGTGGTTCGGAGTGACATCGTGGTCAGGACGTGTCGAGTAGTCGGTCAGAGCGGCCTGCAAGATGACCATGAGGCGGGAGTCTTCCTGCTTCAAGATCGCTTGCTTGGTCTCGTCCTGTGCCTGCTCAACAGCATTGATGCGGAGATACACAAGGTCTTCCTTGCGGATTGCTGGGCGAGAAGCGATACGGAAGAACCGAACCGGAACTCGCTTGCCCTCGAATGGAGTCACTCGGACTTCACCCTCGGTACCCGACATGATGTACGCCTGGCCCAGGTCGTCCCACACGTCATACTCGACGGGAGTTCCCGGCGTTACCGGGTCTTCCACGAGCACGTTGCGGACGATGCCCTGGTAACGGAGCTTCAACTGAATCGGGCCGACCATGCCGACGCCGAGACGCTTGATTCCGTTCACCTCATCTTGAAGGATGAGGGCCATCTTCTTGACCTTGGCTTCGTGAGTCAGACGACCCTGAGAACCGTCGCCGCCACGACGCTTCATGATCTCTGCCACGTAGTCATCTGACTTCTTGGCAACACGCTGGCCGAGGCCCGCTGCGATGGTGCTCATTGTGGGTGGTTTTCCTTCCGGGTCTAAGTGCTTGTTAGGAGCGGGTTAGATCAGCGATTACTGAGTGCCTGTGAGGCCAGCAATCGTGATCTTGGAGGCGCTGTTGACCTTGACGAGACGTGCAACGGGACGAGTCGATGCGTTGGTCGCACCGGCTGGAACCAACTTGCCCCGGTTTGCGCCAGTGGTGCTGGCGTGAACCAAAACGTTGGTGCCGTTGCCTGGGTCTGTCCAGGACTGAGCTACGTCGAAAGCAGGTGCAAGCACTTCGAACTCTGCGTCGGGGCCGAGCACCCAAACACCGATCGAGTTGACACCCTGTTCCAAAACTTCATCGATGCCATCGCCACCGATGTAGAGGCCACAAAGGCCGTAAGGAACGCCGGTGCCATTGAGAAGCGTTGCGTTCTCACCCGAGGTGCGCATCATGCACATACCTGGGTAGATGGCGACTGAACGGTCCCATGCAGGGTCAAGCATGAGGCCCTTAGGCGTTGCCTGAGTCCAGCCATACAACGGACGGATTGTCCGCTTGATGTATGCCTTGTCGATCGTTGTGCGAAGCATTTGCGACTCCTGGATTCTGTGGAAGTTGCTCTCTCACCTCTTCTCAGGAGTTAGAGCCACTTGGACAGGGAAGAACTCTTAGAACGCAAAAGAGCCGCCCCTAAGGACGGCTCAGTGCGAACTTTGAGTGCGACTTATTCGAAGCCGAACTCGTCATCTGACGGCCCATAAGCCATCGATGCCTGAGTTGTAAGTGGCGCATTGTCTGCGCCCATTGAAGGCGTAGTACGTGCGACCTTGCCCGCAGACTGAGGAACAAGGTTGCGTGCAACCGGAGCGGCCTTGGACGCCTGAGTGACCTGAGACAAAACGTTGATCTCGTTCTGAATGGTCTCGTCCGAAACCTTTGAGGCTTCGATCTGTTGAGCGAGTGCAATGTCGTCACCGTTGGCGATGCCTGCACTTACACGGAGACGTGCAAGACGCAAAGCTGCAAACGTGCGACCACCCTCGATGGTCCATGGGTTCATGGTCGAGGTGTTGTCACCTTCACCAACCCGAACATCGGTCTCGATCTTGGTCTCGGTCTCAGGACGTGGACCCGTTGCGCCGTCAACTGGCTTGGTCGGGTCTTGCTCGTTGAGGTCGAGAGGCTCGTCCAAAACGGTCTCTTCTGCGACCTTACGGCCACCAGTGGTGCTGCCTGGGTTGGCAACGCCCGAGTCCTTTTGGCAGTCACCCGAGTTGCCATCGTCTACCGAAACGGTGGCGTCAGGAGCGGTGTCGTTGACCGGAGTCTCACCAGTGGACTCAACGTTGTCGGTGCCCTCAGGCGCACGAGCCTCGTCGGTCGGAGCGGCAGGTGCTTCGGGAGCTGGCTCGGGAACTGGCTGTGCTGGGTTGGCCTCGTCGGCCTGCTTCAACAAAGCAGCAACCTTCGGGTGCTCCTTGACACCAGCGAGTTCTGCGATGAACGCAAACCCACCTTCAAGAGCGGCAATGCGTGACGACTGACGCTCGATGATTCCTTGTTGCTCTGCAAGGGCTGCAAGTGCTGGACGTGCCATATCTACATCTCTTCCTTCGATTGGCGACTGCGCCCCTACTGACGCACCCGATGACTTTTTGGCGAAGGGGTTTTCACCCTTCTTCTTCTTTTCGTCCTCGTCCTCGTCGTCTTCATCATCAGACTCGGGCTTGGACTTGTCCTTTACGGGAGGCTCTTTTCCGTCCTCCCCTTCCGGGCGTTCTTCTTCATCCGCTTTGTCCGGGTCTTCTGACTCGTCTTTGGGCGGAAAACCTTTGTTTGTTTCGCCTTGCGGGGCTTTTGCCTGCAAGGTGCCTTCACCACAGTCGGGGCACTTGTCGCCTACCTGGGGTCCAGTGGAAGTTCCGTCTTCCACCTCTTGCTTAGGAGTTTGAGGTGCCTCGACAGGACCACCTGGCTTGGTCTGAGACTTCTCAGGCAATGGAGTCCCAGGCTGTGCCTTGGCTGGATCAGTGTTGGGATCGGAATCTGGCTTGGCAGCGTTTTGGTCATCGGTCTTGACCTTGGGGTCACCAACCTCATTGATCGGTGGTGTTACCGGCTGCTTCTTTTCCTTGATCTCGTTGTCCGGCTGATCTTCGGGCTTCAACTTCGAGTTTGGATCGTCGTACTCGTCAGGAGCCTTTTCCTTCGACGCAGGGTCTTCTGTCTCAGGAATCTCGGTACCGTCTTCGTCAACATCACCCGTCTGCTCGTCGGAAGCAAACGTGTGAGCGCAGTTGTCACATTCGAGTGCGCCGTCACCCTCGGCAGTGATGTCATCGCCTTGGTCTTGGCGAAGATCAACAGCCTTGGCAACTTCGGTGTCAGGATCAGTGAACTCGTCAGGCGGCTGGTTGTAACCACACACCTGGCAGCGGTCACCATCGAACGAGTCTGGTTCCTTGCAAACAGGGCAGTGCTCCTGGCGCATGGTGTCCACCTTGGCCGGTGCGAGCGTCTCGCCGTATGCAAAGCGTTGGAGAGAAGTCACTTGGCTGTCCTCTAGGTGAGTGAAGCCGCCACCAGTGTCACGGCGTGTCGTTTGTTGCACAGTGCCCGAGCAGTTGATGTTGGGGCACCGGAAGCGAGTATCGGTCGTGTGTGAACGAACTCCCTTGGTGTTGTTGTCGTTGGACCAGCAGAACTGCCCATTGCAATCAGCGCATTTACCCACGTACTCAGAACGCACCTGCGGGTCGTGTTGTTCTGTTGCAGTACGCCGTGCGGAATAGGGGTTGGGTGCAGTATCGGCACCAAGAGGTTGGTTGTAATCCCGCTTGGGCTTTTGCTCGGCTTCTTCTTCTTTGTCCCCACCGCCATTGAGAACTGACGGAGCCAGCATGGGTGCAACCCGAGTAACGATGGGCAACACTGCCGGAGCAATGGCTTCCATCGTGATGGCTTGGGCAATCAGTGCAGCAGCCTTAGCCGGTTCGGCTTGATTCTCACTCACGCCCTGAGGTGGAATGCCCCATTCGGCTGCGAAGTTGTTGGCTTCACGGAGCAACTCGATGATGTCCATGTCAATGCGCTGCACAGGCATTTCGACATCACCCAAAGTGCCGTCTGCAAGATCGTGACCAACCTTGGCAGCCCAACGGTGATGACCGTCCACGATGTAGTTGTCCTTGGACACAAAGATTGGTTCGTCAGGAACGGTGCCCGCTTCGAGACCCTGTGTGATTCCAGCGACCTTGCTGCCATTCAGCTCGTTCTGACTGGCTCGCAAGTAACTTGCTTGCTCGCTGGCGTCCTCGACTGCAATGCCCCGAGATTCAAGAGACTCACGGAACGCCTGAGAAAGATCGACTTCGCCGCCATTGTTGCGTGCCATCTCGGCAGCACGAGAACCCGGCTGCACGTTCTTGGCTTTGAGCTGAGGCATCTTGATGCGAGCAATGCCCTTGGATTCGGTGCAGAACAAGTTGGTGCCCGGAACCGTCACCTGACAAAGGTCAAAGCTCGGGGCGTTTTCGCCAGCAGCCTTGGCTTGCTGTGTCAACTGGCTCAGCTTGTCGAGAAGAGTTGATACCTCACGAGGCTGATTGAGCTGCACCCACTTGCCCTCGCTAAGAGCTTGGGCTGCCTCTTCGACGTTCTGAGCCTTGATGGGGTTGTTCTTACCGCCAGGCTGATCGGCCTCAGGTGGAGCTGGACGCTCACCATCAGCAGCAGGCTGTTGACTTTGTTGGCTTTGGTCTTCTTGCTTCGGGTCTTCTTGGCCTGGTTGCTTTGGACCTTTCAGCGGGGTGTCGGGGCCTTTGGTGAACTTGCCACCTGGCTCACGCTTGGCTCGGTCCTCATCGAACTCGGCCTGGCGAATCAACGCCGCCGCCCGCTTGATGCCGGTGGATTCGATGAAGTCGATCTTGTCCTTGGGAATAGCCTCGGGTGACGGGTACGACTTTGAACGAGCACGATGCGTGTGGACGAAGTAACCGTCATCATCTTGCCGAATGCTCACCCCGTCATAACGAGATGGGTCTTCGGTCTCGGACTTGGAAACTGGTTCGCCCTTGGCTTTGGCCGTGGTGCTGAGAGCACTGGCATCGACGCCGAGGAAGTACGCAGTGGGGTCGGCAGGTTCTTCGACCAGCAGTGAGTTCTCGAAGAAGCGCAGACCGTGACAAATCTCTCGGACCAACACATCGGTCTTCTCGCCGGACGCAGTAGTACGCCGAATCTTCTTGCCTTTGAGCCGAGGAATGTGGGCGCAGTAATCAAGAGGCATCTCGGCCTTGTTGCCGCAGAACGAGCACAACGAGAAGGCAACGTCTGTGCCCATCGAAGTGCGGTCAATGTGACCGGCAATGATGGCCTTGGCAAGAAGCGGGAAGCGAACAGCATCGACTTCGTGGAGAACCTCGACCCACGTGTCAGGAGTGCCGTCTGGGTTTACGTCTTCGTGCAATGCAGCGTCGATGATGACGCCACGTGCTCGACGGTGGTTCTCGTTGTGATGGTTGACAAAGGTTGGCTTGCCAATGAATGAGCGGTACGCCTTCTTGATCTCTTCGGCGGGGAACTCATCAAAGTTGTCGTTGCACCGGCTACTGATGGCACGTGAGCGGACGTAGAGATAACCAGGACGAGGGGTGTATTCGAACTCGTGACGATGCGCCTGCTTGAAAGTCGCAGTGGTCTGCTTGGTCCCGAGGTTCTTTGCGATGACACGGCGCTGTGCTCGGTTGACGCCAGGACCGACCTCAACCGACAGAACCTCAAAGGAAGCGAACTTGACCATCATCTCACTCCTTCGGTGGGAGTGAGCTGGGACCGGACAGGGCGAAGCCGGTCTTACCTCATACGGTGAGAAATGAAAAAGCCCCGAGCAGGCGGGCGCTCAGGGCTTCTTCACGGCGGTCTCGAAAGACCTTCATGCATGTTATTCGATCGTACCTACTTGGCGTTCACTTCGTGTTGGCCGAGATTGGCATCCCGATCTTTGTTCCAAGATTGGTCAACGTTCATCTTCCCGGCGCTACGAAGCATCGAGGTGCTAGACGAGACCGAGCTGTATGCCTGCGAGTGAGCGGCATCGTTCCCGGCGTAGTTGATGGTGTTGGCAACCCCTACAACCTGGGAGAAGTCACTACCTTCGAGCCAAGAACCTTCGCCAGTACCAAGGAAAATGAACTCCCAACCGGCGTTCTTCTTGGATTCCATCAAATCCTTGATCTGCTGGCGGTTCCACTCCATTGAATGGTTCTCGCAACCGTCCGTTTGAATGACCACCAGCATCTTGCCGGTGAACCACTCGTTGTTCTTCTGCCACTTCTCGGCCCCCTTGATCGAGACGCCAACAGCGTCAAGCAAGGCTGTCATGCCCCGGACGTAATAGGGGTTGTCTCCGCTGTGGCCCACCGTCATGTCAGGGATATCCTTGACGTTCCAGGCAGGGAAAGGCACCTCGATCTTGTCATCGAAGAGGGTGAGACTGAGCCAAGCGTTGCCTTGTTCGGCCCGCTGCTCTTTGAGGAACTGGTTGAAACCCTGAACCGTTGAATCAGTGAGATGACCCATTGAGCCAGAGCGGTCGAGCACGAAACTGACGTGTACGTCTACAGACATTTTTTTTTATGAGCCTCCGAGCTTGTCGATGATGTCTTGATACGAGGTACCGACTTCGGCAGAGGCAGCGTTCACGGTGGAGTTGAGGTGGGTCGCATACGACTGACGGACGGAATGAAGCAGCACTGCTGGATCGACAGTTCCACCAACTGCGTCGAGATACGCCGTGATGGCGTTCCGCACCAGATCGTTCTGGTTCATCTTGATGAATGTGCAGGTGTTTTGGAGACGTTCCATCTCCGACACCGGCAACCTCGTGATGAGCTGTTTGGTTTCTTCTGTTCCCATATCAATCGGTAACGCTATCAAGCTATCAACGTGATAGCAAGCTATCTAGGTTTCACGTGAAACATTACGCAATGCGGGATACGCCATCCCGTATTGATCGGCTGGCATTCCCTCGTACTCCTTGGGACCAGTGAGCAGGTTGTATTCAGGCCACTCAGACCATCCACAAGGACAACCCCAGGGGCCATAAATCACACCAACGCCAATGTCGGCGCTTTCTCGGTAGCACTCTTCACCACAGTTGGGGCAGTTCATCGAGGTCGATGTGCCTCTCGCATCAAGGCAGTGCAAAACCCCATCCAGATGCCGAAAAGGACTCCGGCAATGGCAATAGCGATCTTGACTTTCTTACACACGTTCAGTCCTCCTGTAGCCGTCCTTCTCCTGAATGGTCACGGACTTGGCTCCGGCACTTTTGACCTCTCGAAGTGCCATTTCCAAATCATCCTCGTAAATATGCACTCGACCGTTCTTGAACACCGTGAAGGTGTCGTCAGGCTCGTGAACAATCATCCAAGTCATGCTGCTCGACACCTCGCCAGCATGTCGCTGTAAAGAGCAGACTTGTCGAAGAAAATGCTGGGATCGGTATTGGATGCCCAGAAATCGTTGTAGACCCTGGCTTCCTTGGGCGTGAGCAGATCGACGTGATTCAGTTCCTCAGCAGATGCCCGAGTGTGGCCGTTGTATTGGATGTCCTGACGCACCATGTCGGCTTTGGTCATGACATTCGAGGCACAGATGGTGGGATCGGACTTGTTGGTGTCGGCACAGTCGATGTTCTCAGGACTGCTGAGCTTGGTGCCATTCGCCATGAACCTCAGTTCTGCGCCATACATGCCACCATCCTTGTCCCGAAGTGACACCGTGGCCGGGGCGTAGATGGGATCGCCGTAGCTGAAATACCCCTCGATCTTCATGCCGGTTTGGCGAGGATCGTTGAACTCGACCACTTCGAGGTCTTTGGCCTTCACATCACACGCCTTAGCAACAGGGTCTTTGATGTAGCCGTACTTGTCCGAAGGGTCACCCCCTTTGACAATCCCGGCAATAGCGACTCCAACCACCAAGACAAGGATGGCGACTATGGAAAGCCTCCAAACAGTGTCTTTTTCCATCAGAACCTCCCTGCGCACACTGGGCCAATCCCAGCTTCCATGGAATCTTCGGCAGTAAGCAGAGCACCACATGCGCAGCAGATGCCATGGGTCTTGCCGAACTCCTTGGCCTCTTCGAGGGTGAGGCGAGTCTCGGCAGAGAAGGTGCGGAAGGGACGGCGACCGACATATTCCCAATCGGCTGCTTTGCCCTCTTCGGTGAGGATCAACTCCTTGGCGTAGAGGTTGCCTCCACGACTGGGCTGGACCTTGTAGATCGTTTCTCCGACCTTGTAGATGCCCTCAGTGACCTTGTAGTTGGAGGAAGCGACCTTGGGCTTCGGAGTTGCCTTGGGCGGGCAGTCGAGGTTGAGGTGAGTGACTACCCACTTGCTGTCCTTCGACTCCTTGGAGACCGCACCAGCTTCGGCCTCGACGTAGTTGTTGCAGTTGGCGCAATAGCCGCCGTAGCGGTTCTTGGTGTAGCGCATGTTGTTCGCCGGATTGGTGGGCTTAGAAGCCTCGGCGGGAGCTTCCTGATGAAGTCCTTGGATGTCTGCAACGTTCAGCATGTAGTGCCCCTTTCGTACCCCTGGCGGGAGGTTCATCTACATACTATCAAGAATCCTTAGAGTGTGTCAATCCTTGGGAAGAGGCTCGGCTGGTTCAGGTTTCTTACGCCGATCTTCGGCTCGCCCTCGCTCAGTACGCACAAAGAGGGCCAGAGCAGCCCCACCTATTGCCAACGCCACGAAGCGAACGTAGAGGTGCCACGTACCGGGTTGCCCGAAACGCTCAATGGCCGAGGCAGTGATGTCAAAAACCAACAATGAGTAAGAGATGGCAATCAACCAAACGTGATAACCCTTCCGCCACATCGGAGTGCCACGTTTCCATACGTTGCTCTTGTAATGAGGCCAATACTGCTTCATCACCGTTGCAGCAATGCCCAAAATGATGAAGCCAGGCACGATCACGAGGAACGACCTAACGATGTCTGATCCTTCGTTCATAGTTACCTTCCAATCCATCCGAAGACACAAGCTGCTTGCAGGATAAGGCTGAGCGTCACGACCACGGCGATATACCAGAGCGTGAAGCGATAACGCTTCGCTGTTTCCCTGGTCTTTTCGACGGCATCAGCCATCAGTCCCGCCTAATCCTCGTCCGACTTCTTGCGTGCTTCATCTGTGCGCAGGAAGGCAGGCAGCCCAATCATGGCCCCGAAAACAAACAGCAAGGTTGGGCGTTCGGCGTTTGTCAACACAGTCTCGTGAAAAACACCCGCCAGACCAGTGGTGAACAAGATCACATCACGTGTCAGCTTTGAAAAGAACCACTGAGCACCCTGTTGACCTTTGTTCTTCTTGACTGGGAGTTGCCCTCTCTTGCTCACCTCCTTTGGCACTTCTTACCCCTCCGTTGTGGAACGCATAGCTATCTGTTGAGCGCCGCCCTCAACGGTCTGTAAAAGGATTTGGTGGGCAAGGTTCATCTGCGAGTTTCTCACTCACGACATTCCGAAACTCAGCGTTGCGTTGATTGGACTGAGCCAGGTAGTCCTTGAATCCCTGATCGGCATAAGGCGGAGCTTGCAAAGGACGGCCCAAACTCACCAAGTCTCGAATGGCTTTGTTCTGCTCGTTGTTCTTGACACAAAGGTTGTAGGCCGCTTCTCGGGCCGACTGATCGGTGTTGTCGTTGGCCTGCTCGATCTGCCAGAAGCCCACGATTCCGATCACGACGATCAACAGGTAAGCGCCAAGGCGCAATGTCCTATCGCTGATGTTTTCCATGTCTGCCTCGGGGTCGGGTCTCAGTTAGAGACGTTGAGCAGCACCTCTGGGCCAAGAAGGACACCGATGCCAATGAGAATCACACCAAGGGTCAACACTCGGCGGTTGCCGTACCAAACATCGTTGGTCTGGTTGGTGACATGGCTGTGAAGGAAGAAGTCCACCACGGCCAAAACGGTGCCGATGAGGACGAGAATCGTTGCGATGTTCATGAAACACTCCCAGGTATCTGAGAGGTTGCCCCCTCACACCTTCAATGGAGTTACGAACTAAGCGACAGGGGCTTTTCCCTCATCATCTGGATCGATGTCGGGAAGTCCCTGGGCTGCACGCTGTTGGCGTTCAAGCCGACGCTTCATCGCAGCCTGAAAGTCCTCTCGTTGACGTTCCATGATGAGTTCGAGGCGTTGCTCGGGATCAGTGACGTACTTCTCCAAGTTCTCCGTCTTGACCCGGTTGAGGTTGACAGTCTTTCCCTCTTCGGTCTCGAACTTGGTGGGGTCTTCAATCATTTGTCACCTCAGCGGTAGGGCTTCATCTCGCCAGTTAGAACCAACAAGGCAAGAGTAGAGAGGCACTGACCGAAGTAGCTGTTTTCGGTGTGGGTGTTCACCCAGTCGATACAGGACTTGGCCCATGCAGCCGTAGCCGCATCTGCCGTACCGGCAACACCGAAGCCTGAGACATAAGCCAGGTTGGTGTAAGCAGCAAATGCTGTTCCCGTGAGATTACCTTCGGCCTTGGTGTTGTTGGGGTCTTGGCCTGCCCGGTTGCGCTCTGAGTTGGCAAGCCGAGTGAGATTGTCCTTGGCAATGGCGTTGTTGTTCCACAGCACGTCTGAGACCAGACCAAACGGCATACGAATCGAGTTGTAGCCGTACTTGTATGAACCCGGCACGATGGACTCGATCGATGCACCTGAACGGCTCGACTGGTCAGGGACATAACCCGTGTTCGGGAAGTTGTTGTAGAAGTACCCGATTGCCCGTGGGTAGTTGGCAATCGCAATATCGAGCCAACGAGCATCGCTGTTGTGGAAAGCAAACTCACGGAACCAACCTGGACGCAGGTAATCAGCCATGTACCGATCGGCATCGAAGCCCCATTGGTCACCATTTGTCATGATATTTGACCCAGATGGGTGATTGACCGGCGTGAACTCGTAATCCCGAATGGCGTTGATGAGCGCCCTGGCGTCTGTGGCATACGAAGCCGTGCCGGGGTAAAGACGACTCATGATGACGAGTGCCATCGCCACGTCCAAGTCGCCATCTGTTGCGCCACCTGTACCAATGACGTTTCCAGCCGAGCTGATCTTCCAGTTCATGAGGCCATTGCTCTTGCGGAAGAACTTGTAGTACGTCCACAAACCATCAAAGATTGCCTTGGCGTTGGCGTCGTAGATCGGGCTGCCAGTGCGTGAGCAGTAGGCAGTGAGCAACATTCCGTAACCGATGCCCTCGGACACAGTGTGGTTGGCCTGGCCGGTTACACCATCGTTCTCATCGGGCACCTTGACACGCCATGCGCCACCCGGCATTCCAGAAGGCATACCTGTTTGCGTAAGCGTGTAGGTCTTCCAAGAGCCATAACGAGCCAAGAAGATTGTCTTGATTGCATCAAGAGTGATGCCCGAAGGAGCAACTCCATAGGTGTACCAAGAAAGAGTTGTCGCCCCGACTGAACCACCACCGAGTCCCGACCCACCAGTACCGCCAGTAGTTGGGGTAGTGGCCGAACCAGTACCACCCTGAGGCGCACCCGTTCCGCCGTTGATTGGCGTGTTGGTTCCTGATCCCGTAGAGGTACCTGTGCCCGACCCACCAAGAGGTGTCGGAGGACGCTGTGACATACCGGCAAGGTCAGAGTTGTCAGGGACTTCGAAGTTGTAGATGTATTTCTGGAAGAACTCACCAGCATTGGGAGCCTGCCCAAGTGGTCCCCAGTTGTTGCCGTCCGACTCACCAGGACGCTTCCACCACATCCAACCATCACAGCCAGTGACACCTGAGTTACCGAACTGTGGAGTACGACCGTACTGACGCTTGATCGGGTTGGCCCAGTCCCAGCCTTCGTTAGGAATCGGGTTGCCGTTACGACCCGTGTCGAACACGAAACGCACACCGGGCATGTTGAGCTTGCCTCGAACGGCTTGACCGTAAGTGATGCACTCAGGGTCAGGACGGAAGTTCGAGACGTTGATTACGAAGCCGTCAGCAACCTCAACACCGACTTCTCGAAGCAGAGCTGTTGCGTCGTCAACCGACTTCCATGCAGGGTGACCAACATCGACATAGACGTAAGCATTAGGGCAGTCCGTCTTGATCTTGGACATCGCCCACTTCATGATCGACATGCGCCCAGCCCGAGACTCTGCTGAAAGCTCAGCAGCGTGAACAAGCGAGTCCGGCTCGTAAGCAACGATCACTCGACGGGTACCGATAGCGGCGGCGAACTTGCCAATCCACACTTCGTAAGCAGCACGGTTGGCTGCACCACCGGCTGAATACTGACCAAGGTCTCGACCCGGAATCGAATATGAAAGCACCTGAGCCACTTGGCCCTTGGCGGCAGCGGCATCGATGTACGCCTTCATACCGTCGCAGTTGTTGTCCCACTCGATACCCGACCAGAACGCCTGAGGGGTGTCAGCAGCCCACATAACACGGGCCTTAGCCGTGGCGTCTCCGATGCCATTGGCAAAGGACTTCATAAGTGAGCTGGGGTCGGCGTAGAGCGGATACAGACCCGTAGGTGGAGGCGTGGTGTTCGGCTCCGAAGGAACGATTACGACTCCACCACCAGTGCCGGGGTCGGCAGGCAACGTGCCTCCACCAATCGGCAAAATGGTTCCCGAAGTCGGGTTGCTACCCAGCAATCCAATGTCGTTGTAGGTGCCGTTGTCGATGGCGTTGAGCATCAAAATGTGCAAGTTGCCATCACGACTGGAAGCAGCAGTGGTGCTGATTACGAGGTCAGGCCAGTACCGACCAAAAGCGTTGGACGCCATGTCAGCGTGCCGACGAGAGGTGAGAACACCATCAGCACCCGCAGTGTTGCCGTCATTCAGCAACATGAAGCGGTAGTACCAGTAGTGCCGCATCACGTTGGTAACGCTGCCTACGGCTACACCAGCATGGGTGTATTGAGTCTTGAAGAGGTAGCTGTTTGCAGCACCCTCAGCCAAGAAGAAATCGAGCATACGATCGAGCGCCTGAGCTGCTCGTGGCTCGTTGTAGAGCTTTTTGTCCGCCCAAAGGAAGGCAATGCTTTTGGCAGCCTTTTGAGTGAAGTCAGTGGTGCCTGTTTCAGTCCATCCGTTCACTCCATTGGTGACCGCAGAAACACTATGGCCTGCGTTCTCATAAGCAACAACTTCGGGCACGAGACCAGTAGTCGTAGCCAAGCCACCACTGTTGGCCGTGCTTTTGACAATGATGTCGTAGTAGCCCTCGATGAGCTGATCCCAAATGGTCCCGCCGAAGAAAGTCTTGGCTAGGCGGAACATGATTGGGTTGATGTCGCCAGGGTTGACCTTGATCCACTGAGCACTGTTGAAGGTGTGGTGGGCAACGGGGTTTACAGAGAACTCGTTGTCAACGAGATAGGCACGCCCTTCGTCTTTGAAGACGAGGCGGTTCACGATGTCAGAACCAATCTTGGAGGCGGTGTCCCGGTCTGCTACTCGACCCCAAAGGTTCCAAGCTCGGATGTAGGCACCCAAACGGCGCAGTTCAGCGCCCGAGTTGATGATGTAGTCCCCGGTGGACATCGTGCCGGTGTTGTTGGGGAAGTTACGACCCAAAAGGTTGAGGGCAATGGTCTGACCAGACCCACTCTTCCCTCGAAGCATGTTGGTCTTAGCCCATTCACCCACTTTGTCGAAAGCAGCTTGGTCACGCTGCAAGACCGCCATAGTGAGGTATTCAGCAATGGCCTCGGCAGTGACGTTGTTGGGAGCAACATTCGGAATGAATGCGCCGTTGCTTGCTACGAACTCTCCTGTGAGCTGAGCAAAACCAAGAGCAAGCCATTGACCGGGCACCGACTGAACAGGTGCAGGTGTCGTCGGAGTCTGAGCAAGGACCGTTGAAGACAAAAGCAGGTTGTTTGACGGGCCGATATAGATGCCTGCCAACTGCGCCCATTGAGCAGCAGTAGTCCCTGCCGGGTATGTCCCTGCCGTCATCAAGTAGTTGGTGACGCCACCACCTTGAAGAAGGAAAGAGTCGTCCAACTTGGCGAGGGCCGTGCGCATTCCTGCGCCCCACGAAGTATCACCATCGGCTGGCTGTGGGAACCCCTGCTTTGTTGTGACCACTGTTTATCCTCCCCAA
>JACCDR010612811.1_pt1 | contig 17151 bp, 17 predicted proteins | sample 7446431 | NCBI WGS metagenome assembly JACCDR01 (sample SAMN15323443, study PRJNA562643) | freshwater metagenome | isolation source: river surface water | place: USA:Blue River Watershed | collected 2017-08-17
AGGGGCTCGACCAGCCGGGTTCGTCATCGCGGGAGGGTTTCCAGAGCACAAAATCGCCGGCATAACGCTTGTAACTGGCCACCTCAACCCGGGCGCCCTCGAGCATGGCATCGAGGCTTTGCTGGCTTAATTTGCCGTAAGTGGGCATCGATTTGACATCAAACAACACATGACCATCGGCCTCATAGGCATGGCCGTTGTCAATTAATCGCGCCACTAAGGCAACCATTTCAGGCAGGTGATGAGTAGCGTAAGGCGTAAGGCTCGGCGGCAAGGTATTGAGGGCAGCCATATCCGTCTCAAAGGCCTCAGCAAATCGCGTGGTAATCGACTGAATCGGTTCGCCAGTTTCTTTCGAGGCTTTCATGATTTTATCGTCGATATCGGTGATATTGCGCGCATACACCACGACAGGATAAAGCGTTTGCAACACGCGAAAGAGCGTATCAAATACCACCACAGGGCGCGCATTGCCAATGTGAACCAAGTTGTAAACCGTCGGCCCACACACGTACATACGCACGCGGCTTGCGTCTACGGGTTCAAAAATTTCTTTGCGGCGCGTCTGGGTGTTGTAGACGGTAAGAGTCGGATACGTCATGTGAATTCCAGATTAAAAAACAACAAGCAAAACAAAAAACGAGGCAGGTTAGTCGTCTTTAAACGAATCTTTCAGGCCAATCGTCAAATTAAACACTAGATGATCAGCGCGGCTGTCGCGGCAAAAATACCCCTCGCGCTCAAATTGGTAAGTGCAACCAACGAGCGCCGAGGCTAATCCTATTTCGCCCACACAGGCGGGTAGTACCGTCAGGCTCGCGGGGTTGATCAGCTCTAAAAAGGATTTATCACCCGCATCCGGCGCTGCGTCTAAAAACAATCGATCATAGAGACGCACTTCGAAAGTTGCGCAGGCATGGGCTGCCACCCACTGAATAACACCTTTGGGTTTAATGCCATCTTCTGGATCTTTGCCGTGCGTATTCTCAATCACCCGCGCTTCTACGGCGATAATCGCACCCGTTTCATCATATATCGCTTTATCGGCTTCGATCACATAGGCGCCGCGCAAGCGCACGCGCTTACCCAATACCAAACGCTTGTATTTTTTATTCGCCTCTTCGCGAAAATCGGCTTGATCAATATAAATTTCTGGCCCAAACGGCAACTGGCGCAATTCGCCACCCTCTTGATGAGGATAAGCTGGGGCGGTAAAAATCTCCGTTTTATCGTGCGGGTAATTGGTCAAAATCACCTTGATCGGGCGCAACACACAGAGCGCACGCGGGGCATTTTTATCGAGATCATCGCGAATGGCGTGCTCGAGCATGGCCACATCCACAATGCCGTCGCTTTTGGTCACGCCGATCATCTCGCAAAATTTGCGCAGCGCCTGCGGGCGAACACCACGGCGGCGCAAACCGGCGATCGTTGGCATGCGCGGGTCATCCCAGGCATCCACATGTCCCTCGTCCACCAACTGTTTTAATTTGCGCTTACTGGTGACGGTGTAATTGAGATTTAAACGGCCAAATTCGTACTGCCGCGGCTGACAGGGTACGGGCAAATTGGCCAAAAACCATTCATACAAAGGACGGTGGTCGGCAAATTCCAAGGTGCAGATGGAATGGGTAATGCCTTCGATAGCATCTTCTTGACCGTGGGCAAAATCGTAACTGGGGTAGATGCACCACGCATTGCCGGTCTGATGGTGCGCTTGCTTACGAATGCGGTACAGAATCGGGTCGCGCAGGTTGATATTGCCACTCGCCATGTCGATTTTGGCGCGCAACACACAGGCGCCCTCATCGAAGCCCCCTGCCCGCATTTTTTCAAACAGCGCGAGATTCTCTTCCGCCTTGCGCTCGCGATAGGGAGAATCTTTACCGGGCTCGGTCAAGGTGCCCCGATAGGCGCGGGCGTCATCGGGCGACAAATCGCACACATAGGCCTTGCCTTCGCGAATCAAATGCAGCGCCCATTGGTACAGCTGCTCAAAGTAGGAGGAGGCATAACGCACCTCGCCAGCCCAGCGGTAACCCAGCCAAGCGACATCCGCTTGAATGGCATCAATGTATTCTTGGTCCTCTTTTGCAGGATTGGTGTCGTCAAAGCGCAAATGGCAGTCGCCGCCAAACTCCTCCGCCAGGCCGAAATTTAAACAGATGGACTTGGCATGGCCTATGTGCAAGTAGCCGTTGGGCTCTGGCGGGAAGCGCGTCACAATGCGCGCATGGCGGCCTGCAGCCAGGTCCGCCTCGATCAACTGCTGTAAAAAGTGCTGGGGTTTGGTATCAGTCATACGCGCTTTAGCCTCTCGGGCAGAGTTCCGATTTTTGGGCAAAGCGCGTATTATAGCCGCCCTTTTGCGCCGCATCACAGCCTAAACCGGCTTCAGGCGGCATTTACTGGATTCAGTCTGGCCGCCAGACTTTTTGACTCTTTAGGAGATAGCATGATCACTCTGCACACCAATTATGGCGACATTACGCTTGAACTCGACTTCGAAAAAGCCCCTAAAAGCGCCGCCAACTTCAAACAATATGCCGAAGAAGGTTTTTACAACGGCACAATTTTTCACCGAGTGATTAACAACTTCATGATCCAGGGCGGCGGTTTTTCAGAGGCGATGGAGCAGAAAAAAACCCGCGCCCCGATTGAAAATGAAGCCGATAACGGCCTGAAAAACGTGAAAGGCTCCATCGCCATGGCCCGCACCATGGATCCACACAGCGCAACTGCTCAGTTTTTTATCAATGTCTCGGACAACGACTTTTTGAATTTCAGCAGCAAAACCAGCCAAGGCTGGGGCTATGCCGTGTTTGGCAAAGTGGTTGATGGCCTGGATGTGGTCGAGAAAATTAAAAAAGTGAAAACTGGCAATCAAGGCCACCACCAGGATGTGCCTGTCGAGTCTGTTGTCATTGAAAACGTCACCTGCGCCTAATCGATGATGGGCCCGGTATTTATTTCCGACTTGCACCTGTCGCCGCAGACGCCAGCACTCTGGGCCGGGCTGCAGCGGTTTTATCGCGAAATCGGCAGCCAGGCGAGCGCACTTTATATTCTCGGCGATTTTTTTGATGCCTGGATAGGCGATGACGACGACAGCGCTTTTGCGCAGGAAGTGAAAAGCTGGTTTAAGTCCGTCACCGCCAAAACGCCCGTGTTTTTCCTGGCGGGAAATCGCGACTTTCTAGTCGGCGAAGCCCTGGCCCATCAATGCGGCTTTAAACTGCTCAACGATGAAACGGTGATCACCGTCAATGGGCAGCGGCTGTTGCTGTTGCACGGTGACAGTCTCTGTACTGACGACAAGGAGTACCAGCAATTTCGCGCCCTGGTACACAGCAGCGCCTGGCAACAACAGGTGCTGGCACTGCCCTTGGCCCAACGCAGACTCTTGGCCCAGGATTTACGGCAAAAAAGCAAAATGCTGAGCGCCAGCAAAACCGAGGATATTATGGATGTGAACCTCGATGCCGTGACCGAGATTGCCGAAACCTATCGTGTTAAATGGATTATTCACGGCCACACGCACCGACCTGCACACCATGTCTCGCCGTTTAAAAACAGCCAGCTGCACCGGATTGTACTGGGTGACTGGCACGCGCAAATGGAGTACCTGCAAGCGAGTGACGCCGGTTTGGAGTTAAAGTCCTTTAGTTTGACTGCGGCCTAAAAGGCAGCCCCTTAAACCGCAGTCAATCTCCCAGCTTAGCGCAACGCTTATTTTAATTTGGTTGAGGGTTTTCGAATGCCCTCAACACTGAGAAACAACTCAACCTCAGCTGCCGATGGGCCCAGCGCCTTCACCAAATCCATACCGAAATCGGCGGGCTTAATCGTAATACGCCCCTCAAACCCCTGGCGATAACCACCCCAAGGATCATTGCCACCCCCGATGCGCTCCACCTCGATACTAATGGGCTTGGTCACGCCGTGCAGCGTTAAATTGCCCTGCAATTCGGCTTTTTGGGGTGCGGTCGGTTTGTAGGCGGTGCTGACAAACTGGGCTTTCGGAAAGGCCTCTGTATTTAAAAATTTCTCTCCGCGCAGGTGTTTATCGCGCTCGGCGTGCATGCTGTCGATGCTGGCAACATCAATATCCACCCGAATTTTATTGTTCGCGGGGTTATTTTCATCAAAGGTAAACTCGCCCGAGAAATCATTAAAACGGCCATAGAGCCAGCTAAAACCCAAGTGTTTGATGCGAAATTGAATAAACGCATGGGCCCCCTCCGTATCAATAACAAAATCATCCGCCTGTGCTCCGGCAGCCGTTACCGCAGTGCCAGTAACTGCCGTGAGCGCGAGCAGCCAAGTCGCAAGCCGATGACGCCAAAACGGTAAAGCGTTTAACAAGTGCATAGGAATCTCCAGTGATGTTTATGATCGTCAACCACATGACCGACAACCCAAAGCGTGCACGCCACCTGGCGGCACCTTGAGGTCAAACGCGTCAAAGCCACGATGTAACCCGCAACGGCTGATCACTCAAGCCGTCCCCAAAACATCCGTTGTAATAACCGCTCCCGCCCTCGCAGCTGGTGCAGCAACGCTGCAAAGGCATGTAAACCCGCTAACCCGACCAGGGTGAAGGCAAAACGTTCATGCCATTGCGCCACAAATTGCTCCAGCGACTCTCCGCCGTCGATCAGCGCCGGTATGGCCACCAGACCCGCGACCACCAAAGGGTCACCCTTAGCGGTGGTAATGAGATAACCCGATAGCCCAAGCGCAACAATCAAGCCCAGCATCGTGTATTGAACCAGGTGGGCGGCGATTCGCTCAGGTCGCCTCCAGCTGGAAAGCGGCGCCGGGCGCGGCGAGTAGGCCATCCACAAAATCCGCACGAGCGTCAGTACGACCAAGAAAGCGCCGAAGCTTTTGTGGTAATCGCGCGCACTGTGATACCACGCATGGTAATAATCCAGATCGTGCATCCAAAGCCCTAGCGCAAAAAGCCCGAGCACCAAGACGATGCCGAGCCCATGCAACAGTCGGCTGACCCAACCGAACGATTGGGAGGTATTTTTTGCATTCAGGGTTTGTGGCTTCACGGCGTGATCTCCTCATGGCCTTCCAAGGGTCTCAACAGCTTTTGGAGACAACCTCATAAAGATCCGGTGACAGCTGCGGCAACGCCTTCAAACGCAGCAGCTGCGCTTGCATTAAGGCGCCCAGTTGAGGCACCAGTAACCGCCAGCGCGTAAGAGGCGCCAGTTGCCGCGCGGCAATTTGGGGGTTTATGGCATCCAGGGTTTCGACCTGTTGGGCCAAAAACCGATAACCCGACCCATCCACCGCATGAAAGTTCATAGCGTTTTGCTGGCAGAAGGCACCGACCAGGCTGCGGATTTTGTTGGGGTTTTTGGCATCGTAGGCCGGGTGAGCCATCAGTTGCTGCACGCGCGCGAGGCCGCCTGGACCGGGCGCCGTTGCCTGAATACTCAACCACATATTGACCACCAAAGCCTCTTGGTGCCACTGCGTATAAAACGCCTCAAGGCACCGAGGGGCACAAGCAAGGCTAGCGTGCACAGCAAGTTTCAGCGCACCCGCCTGCTCAGTCATGTTATCGGCTTGATAAAAAAGCTGCTCGACTGCAGAGGTGGCGTCGGCATCCCCCGCTAGCAACCAATAGTCAAGCGCGAGCAATTTCAGGCTGCGCAACCCAACCTGCTCCGGCGTAAAAGCATAGGTCTGCTCAACCGCACAACGGTCATAAAGTGCCTTAAACTCGGCCTTAAGCGCCAGCGCAATCGACAAGCGCACCGCTTCGCGCGCCTGATGCAAGGCCAGCACATCCGTCGGGGCTTGTAAGCCTGTCAGATAATCGAGCGACGGCAACTGACAAAAACAGGCCGTCATAGCCGGCGCCGTCAGAGCCTGAGCCTGAGCCACGAGCGCTGCCAGCACCGCCGGCAAGCGATCATCGGGCCTTGGCGCTTGCCCGGTTTTAATCGCTGCCAGCACCTCAAAAATGCGGGTCACATACAGCTGCTGCAAGGCATCAAACCGCGCAAAACCATCGGTTTCAAAGCGAGCAATGCGCACTAAATCGTCGCACGTGTAGGCGTAATCGAGGTGAATCGGCGCCGAAAATCCCCGGTTAAATACCGGCACAGGCGCGTCATCCAAGTGATAAAACACCCACTCGGCCTCTGCGGTTGCGAATTCCATCAAGCAGGCGGTGGGGCCTGTGGTGGCGCTCGGACTGTGCACCAAGGGCAAGGGGCCAGAGGAGCCGATCAAAGCCATATTGAGCGGGATTAAAAAAGGTAATTTCGCGGCCGCATCGGCCTCAGGTGTACTGGGACAATACTGCGTTAACTGCACCTGTAAACACTTGCGCTCGGCATCGTAATGGGTTTTTACCCGTACCCGGGGCGTGCCCGCCTGGGTATACCAGCGCTTAAAGACCGAAAAATCGCGGCCCGACACAAACGCCATAGAGGCTAAAAAGTCATCGATGGTGGCAGCGCAACCATCCTGAGTCGCGAAATAATGATCCGTGCCCTGACGAAACGCCTCCGGGCCCAGAAGGCTGTGATACATGCGCACAATTTCAGCGCCTTTTTCGTAAACCGTGACGGTATAAAAATTGGCAATTTCGAGATAAGACGGCGGCTGCACCGGGTGCGCCAGCGGGCCTGCATCCTCGGCAAACTGGTGCCCGCGCAAAAAGCTGACCTCTTCAATGCGCTTTACGGTGGCATCGCCATGATCGGCCGAAAACATTTGGTCACGAAATACCGTAAAGCCTTCTTTTAAACTGAGTTGAAACCAGTCGCGGCAGGTCACGCGATTGCCTGACCAATTGTGAAAATACTCGTGCGCGATCACCGCCTCTACCCGCGCAAAACCGGCATCGGTTGTTGTTGCCGGGTGAGCCAGCACACAGCTGGTATTAAAAATATTCAAGCCCTTATTTTCCATGGCGCCCATATTAAAATCATCGACTGCCACAATCATAAAAATGTCTAAATCGTACTCGCGGCCGTAGACTTCTTCATCCCAACGCATGGCGCGCTTGAGCGATTGCATAGCGTGGTCGCACTTTTCAAGGTCTTTTGCTTCCACGTAAATTTCAAGCTGCACCACACGGCCGGAAGCCGTAGTGAAGTGATCGCGAGAACAGGCCAGATCGCCCGCAACCAGTGCAAATAAATAGGCCGGCTTTTTAAAAGGATCCTGCCAGCAAACCTGGTGCCGCCCACCCGGCAAGTCGCCGCGCTCGACACAATTACCATTGGATAGCAGCACCGGGTAACGGGATTTATCGGCAATGATGCGCGTGCTGAAAACACTCATGGCATCTGGCCGGTCCAGATAATAGGTGATGCGGCGAAAGCCCTCGGCCTCGCACTGGGTACAATAAAGCCCCCGCGAGCGATAGAGACCCTCGAGGGCGGTATTTTTATCCGGCTCAATGCGGGTGACTATCTCGAGCACACAGCGCTCTGGCACCCGGAGCCTCAGGTATTCGCTATCGCAGGTGTAATCGGTGGCTGCCAGTAATTTGCCATCCAGCCTGACCGATTCCAACACCAGCCCCTGCCCCATCAGCGACAGACTATCGCCCGCAAACGTCGGCATTCGCTCAAGGCTCAAGCGATTCGTGACACGGGTGAAGGACTCCTCCAGCTCAAAGACTAAATCCGTTTGCACAATGCGGTGGCTGGGTGGGGTGTAATCCGAGAGGTAAACCGGCATAACCGTGGACATAAACGATCCTTAAACAGAATTTGAAAAAACGGCATATGGCAAAACGATACACAACGGGGCGCCAGGCTCGGGTTGGAGCCTTAATCCCGCCAGGGCAGTGGCTCATCAATCCCGCCAGCGCAGTGGCTCATCGCCTTCAGGCTCTTGATGCGTGTCACATTCGCGTGCTTTGGGGGGAATGTAGCCTGTGCGTGCGGCTTCGGGCAAGCAGCGGTGCTCATAAAGCAAAACCGCCTCCAAACACAGGTCGCGTTGGGCGGCGGTCAGCCGCTCACCATTGGGCCATTTGCCAAGCTCAATCGCCGTTTTGAACCTTGCATATAAGTCGGGCGTCAGCTGGCTTAAGACCGCGTCCGGCCAGCTGGGGAGGGGAGTCTGTTTAGTCTCGGGGGCTGTCATGCGGTTTCGTATCGACCTCGGCAAGGTTTAAGGACGTGGCAGACGGGCTGCGAAAAGCGTGCGCCAAGGGCGGGATCAACGCGAGGGCTGCTCCGGCGAAAACCCCCACCATCAGCCCGCCCACATGGGCGCCATTGGCGACATTAACACCAAGCAAGCTGGAAAAAACCGGCGTAAAGCCCAGTATCAGCCACAGGCCACTGAAGGCGTAAAACCCGCGCCCGAGCGGTTGCAGCTGGCCAAAGCCGCGCCACTCGAGCAGACCATAGGTGCCAATCAGGGCAAAAATCAGTCCCGACAAACCGCCAAACAGATGCGGCTGACTCCAAGCGCCTTGCGCCGCGTTGCTCACAGCGATGCCGAGCGCGCAGAGGCCCGCATACCAGACGGGCTTTAATCGCCGCTCCAGCAAGCCACCCAGGTGCAACAAGGCCAGGCTGTTAAATAGCCAATGGGATAAGGAAAAATGGAGCAGTGCCGGCGTCCACCAACGCCAAAGGTCGCGGTCAGCGCCCAGCAGCCAGTGCATCGAGCGGCCATTGTCAACGAGCGCCGCCGGCCAGAAGCCAAGCGCCGCAATGGCCAGAGGCCAGGGCCAGCTCATGCAAAACCACCCGAAGCTTCCGCCGAGTATCAGTGCCAAAGTCTGCCAAGGCAGTCGACGCCTAGTCATTCAATAGGCCCACGATCCACCTGAACCCAGCAAAATTTGCGCGCATCTAAAACCGGCTCGCCATCAAAGCGATAAGCCGCGAGTTTGCCAAATTTGACGGCGCTGTAATCCAAGCAAGCCAAATTGGGCTTGAGGGGAGCCGGCTCGCCTTGCAGCCAATAATGGCCGACAAACACGGGCTTTTCGCTATCACCGTAATAAACCAGCTGGGTTTTTTCATCCAGGCTCAGGCGTTTTGCCAGCAAGTCCTCAGGCAGGGGGTCGGGTTGAAACACCACATCGGCGTAGGTCTCGGGCGAGCGCGCCCAAAAGCGGGTGCGAAAATGCTTGCGACTTATGCCATCTCGGCCATCGATCGCGCGCCCCGCTGGCAACGCCATGCTAGTACCGCAGAGCAATCGATTAAACACCTGAGCCGCCAAACTGCGCGGATCTGCACTCGCCTGCCAGAAGGCGTCATCGGGCACTGCCGTTGGGCAAATGGCTAAAAACCGTTCAATGAGGGCGACATCCCAGCAAGCATGAACCACGCGGCAATGCGGGGTTTCGATGATCAGGGGCAGGGTCTTAAACCAAGCTAAAAAGCTCTGCCATTCGTCTGGATAGGCTTCAAACTGGGTCAGGGTTTCGGCGATCAGCCGGTTGTGGTGGTGGCTGTGGCTGCGCAACCAGCGTTCAGGTTCGCCGGTGGTCGCAGCTATGCGGGTGAAGTAGGCCACCGCGTAAAACTCGTGATTGCCAAGCACCGCCTGTGCCTGACCGCTATCGCACATGTCGCGAACCAGGTGCAAGGCTTCGCGCACGCGCGGCCCTCGGTCAACTATGTCGCCGACAAACAGCGTCTTGCGCGACGGGTGACGAAAGCCTTGATCGGTATGGCGGTAACCCAGATCCAGCAACAGGTGTTTTAACGTCTCGGCACAACCGTGGACATCGCCAATCACGTCATAACCTTGCGTGTCGGTATCGCCAGTGCTGTAAGCGGCCCCCTCTGCTAAAGCGGGCAATCGGGATGAGACCCGGTAAGAATCAGGCACGTCAGCTCCTCAAGCCTGGCTGGGCACATAGCGTGTGGCCCAGCCCAGTTTATTGCGGCACACATCGTAAAAGTGGTGCCCACTGGGGTGAATCAGGGTAATCGCGTGCGGGCTTTTCGCCACTCGGACCCAATCGCCAGCCTTGGCATCAATGTGTACCTGACCGTCGCAGGTCACCTGAGGCTGCAAGGTTTGCGGCTCACCGATTTGCAATGCGATAGCGCTATCACCCGACACTACTATGGGGCGACTACTGAGCAAATGGGGGTTCAAGGGAACCAACACCAATGCATCCAACGCGGGGTGCATGATGGGCCCGCCACCACTTAAAGCATAGGCCGTCGAGCCCGTAGGCGTCGCGATAATGAGTCCATCCGAATTTTGCCGGTACACAAATTGCCCATCGATATGCAAATCAAATTCGATCATGCGAATAAACTGACCCGGGTGCAACACCACATCATTGAGCGCCAGGCTTTCGCCGATGAGATCCTCGCCGCGCAGCACACTGACTTGCAATAAAAAGCGGGATTCGGCGCTGTAGTCGCCCTGCAAAATGGCGCCGAGCTTAGGCTCTATCGCATCCGGGGAAATATCCGTTAAAAAACCCAAGCGCCCCCGGTTGACCCCCAGTAAGGGCACGCCGGTTCCCGCGATCAAACGCGCCGAGCCCAACAAGCTGCCATCGCCACCGACCACAATGACGAGGTCACAAACGGACGGCAACCGCTCGCGATCGACGCGCATCACCGAAAAGCCTGCCGGTAAGGCGTGATCGGCTAATACTGCGCCGGTTTCGGCATCCAAATAGACCTGATCAACCGGCTGAGTCGCCAAAAATGCGACCAGGCGAGCAAGCGAATAGGCTACGGCCTCACTGTCTAACCGACCTATCAACCCAATGCGTTTAAACGAACCCATGGTGTTACTCCCGTCGCCAGCATCCACTCAGTAAAGGAGCGCGATTATAGCGAGCTGCTCCCGGGCCGCCAGGTTTTCCGAGGCGCCGACTCAAACGGCCAAAATGGCCGAGTGACTTGCGGCGGCCGGATCAAGCCTAGTCGAGCGTGCGGATAGCTTGGTAAACTGCGTGCGCTTTGGCTAAGGGCCAGCGGGCGCCCGCCTAGCAGATGACCATCGCCAGGCGCCCTGGCAACACCCACCCCAAACACAGCCCCTCAAACCTCAGTGACGCGCACATGAATCAGATTTACGGCATCAAGAACTGCGACACCGTCAAAAAAGCACTCGCCTGGCTCAATGCCCATGCGATTCCTTACACCTTTTTTGACGTCAAATCCTGTGGCCTGACGCTGAAACAGGTCGAAGCCTGGCGAGCGGCATTGGGGGCTGAGCAACTGATTAACCAGCGCGGCACCAGCTGGCGTCAGCTGACTCAGGCTGAAAAAACCGCCGCTCTGACGCCACAAGGGCTTGCCATAGTGCTCGCCAACCCCAGTCTCATCAAAAGACCGCTGCTGGAAACAGGCAGCGGCCTCTACGTCGGCTTTAGCGAAAGCCAGTACGCCACACTTTTTGGCATCCCTCCAACGCCTTAAGGCTTGAGCGATACCTGACCGATTTTGATTTTTTTACGTTTTTTATTCGTTGTTTAGGAAACATCATGTCTGTTTATTACGCACTGGGCTTAGGCCTTGGCACCCACAATCGCCACCAACAATGGCTCGACAGCTTTTATCCCACGCCGCTTTTGAGCCCGTCAGCCGACCTGGTGGCGGCCTGCCTGTCCGTTTTACCGGCCGATGCCAGCAGCCAGCCGCTCGATAAGACCCAGTGCGAACAGCTCGCCGGTGTGCTCGCCGAGATCGACAGCCCCGAGGCCAAGCGCCAGGCGGCTATAGCACGCCAAATTGCCAGCAGTGGCCGCCCGGGCGTGTTTGTCTTGCTGCGCGATAACAGCGGCCCCAAAACCGTGCCAGAGGCCTACCTCAAGCTGCATTTACTCAGCCACCGCTTGGTCAAGCCGCATCAAACCGCCCTGGAGGGGATTTTTGGGGTGCTGCCCAACATCGCCTGGACCAGCCAAGGCCCTATCGACCTCGCCGAGTTGCCGGAGCGCCAATGGCAGGCACGCCTGGCGGGCCAGGTGCTCAGCGTCGACAGCGTCGATAAATTCCCCAAAATGACTGACTATGTCGTGCCGACTGGCGTGCGCATAGCCGATACCGCACGGGTGCGACTCGGCGCCTATATTGGCGAAGGCACCACTATCATGCACGAGGGGTTTGTCAATTTTAACGCCGGCACCCTCGGCATCAGCATGGTCGAAGGGCGTATTTCGTCAGGCGTGGTCGTCGGCGAAGGCAGCGACCTGGGCGGCGGCTGCTCCACCATGGGCACCCTGTCGGGCGGCGGCAATATTGTCATTTCTGTCGGCCAAAAGAGCCTGATTGGCGCCAATGCGGGCATTGGCATTCCGCTCGGCGACCGCTGCACCGTGGAGTCTGGGCTCTATATCACCGCCGGCACCAAGCTCGCCTTGCTGGATGACAACAATCAACTTGTGAAGCACCTGAAAGCGCGCGAACTGGCCGGCATGAGCGACCTGCTCTTTCGCCGTAACTCGCTCACCGGTGCCGTCGAGTGCAAAACCAATAAATCGGCTGTGGCACTCAACCAGGCTCTTCATATCAATCAATAATTCCCTATCGGGTGCCAACCATGTCCAGCCCTACCCTGCAACTCGCTTGCGCGCTTATGCAAAAGCCCTCAGTCACACCCGCCGACGCCGGCTGCCAAGATCTTATGATGTCGCGCTTAACTGCCTTGGGCTTTCACTGCACGCCACTGCGATTTGGGGATGTCGATAATTTTTGGGCTGAATGGGGTAGCGAGGGGCCTCTGTTTGCGTTTGCCGGTCACACGGATGTGGTGCCCACAGGTCCACTGGATCAATGGCATAGCCCACCGTTTGAACCCGTGGTGAAAGACGGCATTTTATATGGGCGCGGCGCCGCCGATATGAAAGGCAGCCTGGCGGCCATGATCACCGCTTGCGAAACGTTTTTGGCGAAAACCCCCAAGCCGAGCGGCCGCATCGGCTTTTTGATCACCAGTGACGAGGAAGGGCCGGCCACCTGCGGCACCGTCAAAGTCGTTGAGTGGTTAGAGACGCAGCATAAAAAAATCACCTGGTGTTTAGTGGGCGAACCTTCCAGCACCGACCGCCTTGGCGACATCATCAAAAATGGCCGCCGGGGCTCACTGGGCGGGCGTTTGCGTCTGCTGGGCAAGCAGGGCCATATCGCCTATCCGCACCTGGCTGACAACCCGATTCACCGCTTGGCGCCCGCCCTGGTAGAACTCACCACCACCGAGTGGGATCAGGGCAATGCGCACTTTCCGGCAACGCGTTTTCAGGTATCGAACATTCGTGGCGGCACAGGCGCCACCAATGTGATTCCGGGCGAGGTTGAACTCCTGTTCAACTTCCGCTTCTCCACTGAGGTCACAGATACCGAGTTGCGCCAACAAACCGAGGCCATCTTGCATCGCCACGGCTTGCGCTTCGAATTGGAGTGGACACTCTCTGGCCAACCCTTTTTGACCGCCGCCGGCAGCCTGGTGGAAGCTGCCTGTGCCGCCATTGAAACCGAAATGGGCTATAGCGCGACCCTCTCGACGAGCGGCGGCACCTCAGATGGGCGCTTCATAGCGCCAACCGGGGCACAAGTGCTGGAACTCGGCCCCATCAATGCCAGCATCCATCAAATCAACGAGCAAGTAAGCGCAGCCGATCTCGACCACCTCAGCCGCATCTATGCCGATATTTTGCAGCGGTTACTGGGGAAAGCCGCATGACATCCGGCTTTAACCATCTCGATGGCAACGGCCAGGCGCACATGGTAGACATTGGCCATAAAACTGAAACCCTGCGCAAGGCCAGTGCCGAAGCCTGGGTCAAGATGGCGCCCGAGACACTCGAGCGCATTGTGCGCGGCGAGCACCACAAAGGGGATGTGTTTGCCGTAGCGCGCTTAGCAGGCATCACTGCTGCCAAACAAACGCCCTTTTTAATTCCCCTGTGCCACCCCGTGCTCTTGACCCGCATCGCCGTCGAGCTGACACCGGAAGCGAGCAGCGCACGCGTGCACATTGTGGCCACCTGCGAACTCAGGGGTCGCACCGGCGTTGAGATGGAAGCCCTGACTGCCGCCTCCATTGCGGCTTTGACGCTCTATGACATGTGCAAGGCTCAAGACAAAGGCATGGTGATTGAATCCCTCAAACTCCTGCACAAGTCGGGAGGTGCCAGCGGCGACTGGCAGGCCGGGACATGAAAATCGTGCAGCTGCGCTATTTCGGTGCCCTGGCGGATGCCCTTCAATGCCGTGAAGAGACCCTCGATTGGCTGGCGCTCTCAACCGCTGTCACAGACCCTAGCCTGGCGGAAGGAGCGCCAGCTCCGACTCTCGCCAGGCTTCTCGCCCTCTTAGCTGAGCGCCATCACAACTGGCCCAAAGACCTGTCTCAACTCCAGCTGGCCGTGAATCATGAACTGCTGCCGCCCCATCGCTGGGCGCAGTTTTCCATAGTCCCGGGCACTGAAATCGCGCTTTTCCCGCCGGTTACCGGGGGCTAAGCCCTTACATCTTCGGGTCGAAGTAGGAATAATGTCGCCCCTCACGGCTAAACCCGGCTTTACGGTTAAATTCATCAATGCCTGCTAAAAACCCTGAACCCGATTCCACCCAGCCCCTTGGCACTGCGACACCAGCGCCCTCGGCGTTTGTGCCACCTTCGGACTCCGTCGGCTGGGTCACGCCTCGCTGCATCACCTTCGACCAGCCACTGCGCCTCGCCTGTGGCCGCGAACTCGCGCACTATTCGCTGATGGTCGAAACCTATGGCGAACTCAATGCGACACGCAGCAATGCGATTTTAATTTGCCACGCGCTATCGGGGCACCATCATGCCGCGGGTTATCACCCAGGCGAAACACAACCGGGTTGGTGGGATGCCTACATAGGCCCTGGCAAACCCATAGACACCAATCGCTTTTTTGTGCTGTCGCTCAATAACCTGGGGGGCTGCCACGGCTCCACAGGCCCCTTAAGCCTCAACCCCGACACCGGCGAGCCCTATGGCCCGGACTTTCCGCCTGTGCGGGTGCGCGATTGGGTCGAGAGCCAAGCGCGGCTGGCCGATCACTTCGGAATCGAAACCTTTGCCGCCGTCATCGGTGGCAGTCTGGGCGGCATGCAGGCCATGCGCTGGGCGCTGATGTACCCCAAAAGACTGCGCCACTGTGTGGTGATCGCCTCGGCCATGAAGCTCACGGCGCAAAATATCGCCTTTAACCAAACGGCGCGCCAAGCCATTGTGAGTGACCCGGATTTTAAACAGGGCCGCTATGCCCAAGCGGGCAACGGGCCTGAAGCCGGTCTCGCCATTGCGCGCATGATTGGCCATATCACCTATCTGTCGGACGATGGCATGGGCGAGAAATTTGGCCGCCATTTGCGCACCGGCACCTTCGATTTGGGCGTAGATACCCCGGTTGAATTCCAGATTGAAAGTTATCTTCAATACCAGGGGCAAAAATTTGCCAAGCGGTTTGATGCCAACACCTACCTCTTGATGACCCGCGCGCTCGATTATTTTGACCTGGCACGCGACTACCAAAACGACCCTATAGCGGCGTTTCGCGAGGCCTTGTGCGACTTTTGTGTGATGTCCTTCGACAGTGATTGGCGGTTTTTGCCGCAGCGCTCGCGGGAAATTGCCACAGCTCTGCTGCACGCCAATAAAAATGTCTGTTATGCCGAAATCGCCTCGCCTTACGGCCATGACGCCTTTTTAGTGCCGGGGCAAAGCCGCTACGAGTCACTCCTTCGCACCTATCTTCAACGCATCCCGGTGGAATAAGACCATGCGCATCGATTTTCGCATCTTGGAAGACTGGATAGCGCCAGGCGCTCGCGTGCTGGATCTCGGTTGTGGCGACGGCAGCCTGCTCGACCACTTGCAGCAAACCAAACAAACGCGGGGCTATGGTTTGGAAATCAACGCCGACCATATCGAACGCTGCGTCGCCAAAGGGGTTAATGTCATTGAGCAAAACCTCGATGCGGGTCTTAGCAATATCGAGTCGCACAGCTTCGATACCGTGATCATGTCGCAAGTCCTGCAAACCATGCACTACCCCGATAGAGTCATCAGCGACATGCTGCGCGTCGGCCGCGAGGCCATAGTGACCTTTCCGAACTTTGGTCACTGGCGCGCGCGCTGGCATCTCAGCCTGAAAGGCCGTATGCCCGTATCCGACTTACTGCCCTACGAATGGTACAACACACCCAACATCCATTTTTGTACCTTTGCCGACTTCGAGCATCTCTGCCAGGAACGCGGCTGGACAGTTCTGGATCGCCAGGTGGCCGCCGAAACCGCGCCCGGCCACTGGCTTCACCCGATATGGCCCAACCTCTTTGGCGAAACGGCTCTGTATCGCCTTTGCGCCTAACCCCCCTCGCCTGCTGACAGGATTAGTGATATGAGTCTATTTGAAGCCATAGTGCTTGGTCTCCTGCAAGGACTGACCGAATTTTTACCTATCTCGAGTTCGGCGCACCTCATTTTGACACCCCAATTGTTAGGGTGGGCCGACCAGGGTTTGACCTTTGACTTGTCGGTACATGTGGGCACGCTCTTAGCTGTGGTGCTCTATTTTCACCGCGACCTGCGGCAGCTGGCGCAAGACGGCTTAGTCTCCTTGCAACAACGCCAATTTGTCGGTCAGGGCCAGCTGGCCTTGCTGCTGGTCATGGCGACGATTCCCGCAGCGCTCGGTGGCTTATTGTTGATGGATTTCATCGAAACACACCTGCGGGCCGCCGGGATCATCTGCATCACCACCTTGGTATTCGGTTTAGTGTTGGGCTGGGCCGACTGGCGGCCGAACCCCAATCGCACACTTACGACCTTAGGTTGGAAAGACGCGCTCTGGGTCGGCCTGGCGCAAGCCATATCCTTGATTCCCGGCACCTCCCGATCGGGCATTACCATCACTGCCGCTTTGTTGTTGGGGTTTAGTCGGGAAGCGGCGTCACGCTTCTCGTTTTTACTCGCCATCCCCATCACCGCCCTTGCCGCCAGCGCCAAGATTGTCGATACCGCCACCAGTGATGTCACAGTAGATTGGGTCGCGTTTCTGGTGGGTGGCACCACCTCCTTTGTCATGGCCCTCACCGCTATCCATTATTTCTTAAAGTGGCTCAACCGCTTCGGCATGTGGCCCTACGTGATCTACCGAGTGATTTTGGCCGGTGTGATTTATGTGGTGTTAGTACA
>JACCDR011865452.1_pt1 | contig 17151 bp, 9 predicted proteins | sample 7446431 | NCBI WGS metagenome assembly JACCDR01 (sample SAMN15323443, study PRJNA562643) | freshwater metagenome | isolation source: river surface water | place: USA:Blue River Watershed | collected 2017-08-17
ATCTACGCCATGGAAGTTGGGCTACAACCCAGATGGTGAATACAAGAACTTCCAGCGACCTACTGACGACGAATTAAGAAAAGCTGGTGTACTTCGCGAGCAGATCGAATTAGTCAAGGAAGCAAAAGAACGTGGCAAGAAGGTTCACATGGGTCGCGTAAACTCATGGAAGCGAATGGAGATCGCTAACTATGGAGCCCAGATCACTTCGGTAGATGGCAATTACATTGGAGCCGCGCCGGATATCAACTTAGCAAACGTTCTTAGTTGGCTAGAAGATACTGGCGGAAGTATGTTCAAGTCGGAGTCATCGGACTACGGAACGGTTGAAAATCCTAATCGTGTTGAACTCGGGAAGTATTTTGCGAGTCGATTCGCTGAAGGAGCATCTTACGCTCGAATCACAGATGCTCGAAAAGAAGCAGCAGAGTTGATTGGTGGCACGCCAAAGGACGGCACCTCGGCGATCAAGGATATCGACGAAGCGGTTGAGATTGGTGTTGTGCGAAACGCTCGGGACATTGCCCAGAGCGGTTTGTCGGATAGCGAGATCTACGATCAATTGGTTGACCTCTATTCGCGGCAGCCCAATCTAGGAACTCGTACCAGCACGTCGATGGCGGAACAGGCTTACAGCACACCTGCGCCACTGTCGTTCGTTGTTAACAAGCGAGCTGGTGTAACTTCCGAAGACACCGTTTACGACTCTTCCGCAGGAAACGGGATGTTGCTGATTGTTGGAGGAACAAGGTACGCCAACGAACTGAATCCAGCACGAGCAGAGTCATTGCGAGGACAGGGCATTGAGACTACCAGTGAGGACGCCACAGAATTCGAGCTTGGTAAGCCAATTGATGCTATGGTAATCAATCCGCCGTTTGGGCAGGTCAAGAATGATTCCGGCAAGCCAGTGCAGTGGAACATAGACGGTGTCCGCACAGACAAGATTGACCACGCGATAACGCTCCAATCGCTAAAAGAAATTCCAGAGGATGGTAAGGTAGCGATTATCATTGGTGCTAAGGGATTCGAGAAGAGAGAACCCAAGGCAGACAGCCAACGAGGCGTAGCGTACCTGGGAGAAAAGAAGTTCTACGACACGTTGTACGACAACTACAACGTGGTCGATCACTTCACCGTGCATGGTGATTTGTATTCTCGACAGGGAGCATCATTCCCGGTCGATGTGATTGTGATAGACGGCAAAGGTAAGAGCCAGCGACCTAAGCCATACAATATCACTGGCGGGGGTATTCCATCGGTTATTAAAACGTGGGAGGAACTGAAAGATGCAAAACTACGGTCCATCACTGGCGCTAGCAGTGCCAGTACCAGAGGGAGCAACGCAGATAACTCCGCTTCAGTGGGAAGCGGGGATGAGATCGAGACTTCGGGCGATGCAAAAAAACCATCCTCAAAGCCTTCTAGCGGAAGAATGGGAAAGCAGGACAGGGGAAGCACTGGACCTGAAAGACTGGGGAAGCCTGATGGACAGCCTAGAGTTCCGGACACGACTGATGGAAAGAAGTCAGCTTCCGGAAAAACCAATGAAAATCAATCAGGAAGAACTAATACCAGACAGCGAAATGCTGACAAACCCAGTGGACCTGATAGCAGCAATCGCATAAAGCCAGACGAGACAGCAGAGACAAGCTATCAAGTCTCTTATCGACCTGGATCTAAAAACGCTAGTGTCGATACGCTCATTCCACGCAATCACCAATCTGCTGTAACCAAGTCGCTTGAGTCAGTCGCCGACATCTACGGTGACATCGACGAATTTGTAGCTAGTGAACTTGGCTATTCAATGGACGAACTTGAGGACGCATTCTCGGCGGAACAGGTAGACGCCCTAGCGCTGGCGATCGCTAGACACAAGGATGGTGGTGCGTTCATCATTGGTGACCAGACAGGTGTTGGAAAAGGTCGTGCTGCCGCTGCCATGATGGTTTACGCCAATCGGCAAGGATTGGTTCCAGTATTCGTTACTGAGAAACCGACTCTTTACGCGGATATGGTCCGAGACCTAATCGACATCGGGAAAAGCACTGAAGATGCACCTTTCAATGTCCTAATGACGAATTCGCTTTCAGGCAAAGACGTTGTTCCGCTACCAGATGGACGTAGCCTTAAACAGTCTCCTACGGCAGCTCAGAAGAATTTAGCTGCTGCCGTCGAAAGCGTTCTCGATGGTGGCGTTCTTTCGGTCACCGGGAAAGGAAAGGGCGCTGAGACTGTCGAGTACAACGCGATATTTACAACCTACAGTCAGTTGCAGCCAGTAAAGCAGATTGCACCAGAACGATTTCGCAGGCTTAAGAGCATTTCCGAAAGATCGTTTTACATCCTGGATGAAAGCCACAATGCTGGCGGTGGCGCGGACAGTGATCCTAACGCTAACCAGGAACGAAGAAGCAATGGGCAAGAGGCAACCGTCAGTCGTGCAGAACTTGTTAGGGATTTAATTGGAACTGCGGCTGGCGTTTACTTCTCGTCGGCAACATACGCCAAGCGATCCCAGACGATGGGGCTTTACGCAAGGACTGGGATGACGGCAGCAACTAACAACGACGCTGCAAAACTGTCCGAGGCAATTGCTACCGGAGGAGTGCCATTGCAACAGGTGGTGTCTGAGCAGCTAGTTGAATCTGGGATGTACTTACGGCGAGAACGTTCATTCGATGGTGTTGAGTTCGCTCCCAAGACGGTCGCAGTTGACCTTTCAAACCTGGACAACGTTTCAGCAATATTTAACGCCATCAATAGTTTGGATAAATTTGCTCAGGAAGCCATTCAGGCTTTGCAGGATGAGATAACTTCGGCGGGAGGTGCTATTCGGGACACGGAAGCTACGGGGCAGGCTGGAGTAGAGTCCACGTCGTTTTCATCGATCCTACACAATTTAGTAGATCAGATGCTACTAGCAGTTAAGGCTGACGCTGTAGCCGATGAAACGATTGCTTCTATCAGGGCTGGTGAATCACCTGTTATCTATGTGGACAGCACGCTTGAGGCCGCACTGAAACGACAGGTTGACGATATGAATGTCAACACTGGAGACGAGATTGACTTTTCTTACCGAGACTTAGTACGTCGATATTTAGAGCGCAGTCGAGAATACACGGTACGCAGAGATCTTGAAGATTCCGAATCGGTCGAGAGAGTAAGGTTGACCGACGAGCAGTTAGGTCCAGCCGGAGTCGCGGCTTACGAACGAGCGCTAGACATGATCGCCAATTTCGAAGGCGACATGCCTGCCTCACCGATTGACTGGATACGCAAGCGAGTAAGCGATGCTGGATACTCGATCGGAGAAATCACAGGAAGGCAAGTTGTTCTTGAATATGGAAGTGACGGCAAAGTTAGGCTAGGGAAGCGACCCGATGAAGAGGCTGGCGCGGGAGGGCGTACAGCCACAGTTGCTAAGTTCAATGCTGGCGAACTTGATGCAGTGCTAATCAACCAGTCTGGATCGACTGGAATATCCATGCACGCATCAGAGAAGTTCAAAAATCAAAAGCCTCGGCACATGATCATTGGACAGCCATCTCGCAACATTGACACGTTCATGCAGGCTCTTGGTCGCGTACATAGAACTGGTCAGGTAGTGTTGCCGCGATTTACGCTGATGATGACAAATGCACCGGCGGAGATTAGACCGGCAAGTGTTTTGGTCAAGAAGCTCGCTAGCCTTAATGCGAACGTCACAGCTAGTGCAAAGGGTTCTGTCAGCTTCGATGTTCCTGATGTTATCAATATCATCGGAGACCAGATTGTTGCTGAGTACTTAGCAGACAACCCTGCATTGGATCTTGCAATTGGAGAAATCGTTTCATTAAGGTCAGACGGTACGCCAAGACGTAATCCAGGCATAGCTAAAAAAGCCAGTGGACGAATGGCACTGAGACCAGTAGCGGAACAGCAGATGTTTTGGGATTCCGTTGTCGCATCGTACAACGAGCTTGTCGATGAACTAAACCGGATTGGAAAAAACCCATTGGTAGCCGCTACGCTCGACCTGCAAGCAAAGACGCTGGAGTCAACGACGATATTTGAAGGGGATGCAACCTCTGCGAATGCGTTTCTTCAGCCAGCGTCTATTGAGCTGGTTCGAGCTAATAAGCCAGGAACCCCAATGACTTCGGCGGAAGTTACTGAAGCGGTTACGACATTTTATGGCAAGCCGGTAACGAGATCGGTAGCAATTGAATGGCTACGCGCAACACAAAAAGAGGTTCGTGAGGCTTACGCTGAATACTCGGCTGCGCAAACGAAGGATTTGACAGGAGAGGAACTAACCACAAAGCAAGAATCGTTAGAACGTGAGGGAAACAGAAGACTCACAAATCTAATGAATAGACTGCAAGAGTTTGCTCCTGGCATGGCTGTTTCTGTGTACGACAAGAACGGAGACGGATCGGTACAGGATGTTGTTCCAGGATTCGTAACGAAGGTGAAGCGATCAAAAGGCGGAAACCCACTGGCTAGTTCAAAGTGGTCTATAGAAGTAGCCATTGCTTCACCAGACCGCGTTGCAAAATCTCCATTAAGCAGAACAGGAGAACAGCAGCCAGAAGGAATAGAAGGTTATCGCGAGTTCCTGACCAACAACGAACTGATAAACGACAAGCTACTCAAGGAATTCGAGGAAACAGACTCGTCTCCTACCGAACAAAGGTACATCGGTGTCGGCAACATTCTGGCAGCGTACTCTCAACTCGGCAAAGCTGGAGGGCAGATAACATTCTTTACCGATGCAAATGGAAATGTTCGGCGAGGCGTGTTGATGCCGCGTTCGTTCAACGTCGATCAATGGGCGGACGCACGCCCAGTGGTTCTGGATAACGTATCCGATGTTCGGCAATTCCTCGCTTCGGGAAGTTACCTGAACACTCCCGATAAAGCGCTAAATCTAATGATGATTCGTGGGGATCTTGTTCTGCGAGCTCCAAAGGCTAAATCGCGAGGAGGAAAGTACACACTTAACTCTTCAATTCTTTCCGCAGCAGCACCGCTTGAGTTTGTTTCGATCGGAAGCCGCATGGAGATGGTGGTTCAAGACAAGTCACAACAGGATGCAGTGTTGTCGGCTGTCATGTCCGTTGCGTCTCTGCAAGCTGATTCTGACAAGAATCTTGCAAGGCAAATCAAACAAGCATCCGAATCGTTAAGAAAGACCGAAACCGATACGGATGTTCTCTACCAAAAGACCAATGTGGATCCACAGATTGTCGTCCAGGCTACGGACCTAGCTATCGACGCCCAGGACGCTGGAATCGAGTCGTTTGACGAACTGGTGGCTTTCTCGGTTAAGACAGTCGGAGAACAGCGTACGCGAGACCTGGGGCAGTATTTAGCGGCGGCCGGAGACATGCTCGGACTAAAGGGTATTCGTCCAATCGGAGACGTAATCGGAATGCCAGGTGTATCGCGAGAACAGGCTATGGAAATGGCTAAGGCTGCATTTCCAATGCTCACCGACGAGCAGATTGAAGCTGGACTAGACATTCAGGACGCTACTGGATTCGGACGTGACCAAGTTGGATTTGCACCGTTCGGTACACCTGTTCCTGGAATGAGCCAATCCCAGCGTGATAAAGGTGACGTGAAGGGATGGACGCAGTTCATCAGCGCAACTCGAGCAATTATTGGAGCAACCAGCAAAGCTGACGTTTCGACGTTCATCCATGAAATGTTCCATCCAATGCGGAAATTTCTACTAGACCGCAGCATTCCAGTGGAAAGCCGAGCCGGGATAACCGACGAGGATATCAAGGCTCTTGAGGACTACGCGGGAGCCAAAGACGGCAAATGGACCGTGGAGTCGGAGGAAAAGGCGGCGAAGGCCTGGGAACAGTATTGGTTCGAAGGAAAGTCTCCAACTACTGCTTTGCGATCGCTATTCGAAAAGCTGGCTCGATGGATGCAGGGCGTTTACCGCGGAGTCCACCAGATCACTGGAGGACAGCTACCAGCAGAGGTTAGACAACTCTTCGATAAGATCGTTCAGCGCGGTGGAATTTCTGAACAGGAAATGCCACAGGACGATAATCTGACCAGCATCAAGAACGAGGTAATGAACGACCTGCGAACCCAACGTGGGCTCCCAGAATTGGCGGACGTGGCTGCACAGACTCAGCAGGAATGGATTGATACGGCAGAGGCGAGAATGCGGGCTGAACCTGGAATCGCCGATCGACTTGTGAAAGCTATCAACGCGAGTCCCCGCAACTTGAGCAATATTGAGGTAGCGATTCTTCAACTCCATTACCGTCATGTCAACAACGAACTTGCGTCAGCCTCCGATCGACTGTTTGAGGCGAAGGACGCTGGGGACACGTTGGAGGCAGCCAAGGTACAGCGTGAAGTCGATATTGTTATGAATTCCCTTGCTGAGATCGAAGACGCTTCCAAAGCAGCAGGACGAGAATGGGGACGCGCTGGGGTTTCAAGGCAGATTGTACTTAAAAAAGACTTCTCGCTTGCTGGGATATTGCGCAAGGCTCGAATTGCCAATGCTGGTAACGCTCTGAGTGCAGAGCAACAAGCAGAGATGATCGAGCTGGCTAAGCGAGTGGCTGAGCTTGAAGGAAAGCTAGCCAAGTCAGAACAGGAGAAACTGGACCTTGAGCGACAGCGGAACGTAGAAAGGACGCTCGAAGAGGAAAGGAAGCGACCTCCAGTGGTTAGGACAACAGCTCGCAAAAAGGCTTCCGAAGCTGTTTCAGCGTTCAAGCAGAAGTTTGCCAACATATTTTCCACAAAGTCATCGGACACCCTCCTGCAAACTGAAGACGAGCAAATGGCTGAGGCAGCACAAGAGGTTGTCGAAGCATACGTTAAAGCCGGGGTGTTTTCTTTCGGAGAGTTTATCGCCAACGTACAGCGAGACCTCGGAGAATTGCCTACGCGAGTCCGCGTTGCATTTGCGACGGCATGGGAAGATGCCAAGATGATGGGCGAGATACCGACGCCAGACATTGATGCAAGCGATGTGGCTGGAATGACGAGGCTCGCAAGGCGTATCCAGCGATCTTTAGTGGAAGCCGGGATTACCGAACGTGATAAGGTCGTTGATGCTGTTCACGAGTCACTTCAAGAACTTGTTCCTAGCATTACTCGTCGGGAGACAATGGACGCTCTTAGCGGATATGGACAGTATTCGAAGCTATCGCAAGCTGACAATGACAAGATCATTCGAGACATTAACGGACAGCTTCAGCAGTTGGCAAAACTCGAAGATATGCGATCCGGAAAAGCACCCGCAAAAACAGGTGGCGAGCGCCGTACTCCGACCGATGAAGAAAGACGTTTGATCAAGGAAGTCAACGAAGCCAAGCGACGCGGCGGTTTCATTGTGACCGATCCACAAGCACAGTTGAAGACTGCTATGGATGCGGCTAAGACGGCAGTACGGAACCGAATATCGGACTTGGAGTATGAGATCCAGAACAAGCAGAGAATTGTTCGTTCCAAGACGGAAATGAAGCCCGACACGGAACTGGAGGCATTGCGAAGGAAACGTGACGCGCTACTAGACGTTCACAAAACACTGTTTCCAAAGCCAGGGGCGACGATGGAGCAGCGAATTGCGGCAGCTAATCGTGCGATAGATGCTTCAATTGCTGATCTGGAGGAACGATTGAAAACTGGTAATGTGGCTCCGGTTGGTCGCAAAGAACCAGTTTCAACACCAGAGCTTGAAGCAAAGCGAGCGAGACTCAAGGCGCTACAAGAACAGCGGGACGCAATTCGAGCTCTCGCCAATCCGAAGATGACGCCCGAGGAACGTTCCGACAGAGCCTACAAGGCAAGCCTTCTCAAGAGGATCGCCGACTATCAAGAACGAATGGTCAATAATGAATTCGCTCCACGTCCTCAAAGAGAATTGCGAGTTCTCACTCCTGAGCAACTTCAAATCAAAAAGCAACTTGAAGATGCGAAAGACAGCTTTTTCAAAAAGGCTGCCGAGTATCGCCTAGCAAACATGAGCCCAATCGAAAGAGCATGGGACTACATCAAGGAAACCTCGCACCTGTCTCGTGCAATCATGACGTCGTTCGACTTGTCAGCGGTGTTTCGCCAGGGTGGTGTTGGCTCAATGGCTCATCCAGTGCTTGCAGCAAAGATATCCCGAGACATGCTGAAAGCACTGATGTCGAGCCAAGCAGAGTTTAACATTGCTGAAGGGATTCGTAACGACCCAATGTATCAGTTCGCCATGACGGCAAAGCTCGCGATCACCGAAGAGGATGGGAAGATCACTCGCCAAGAAGAAGCGTTCATGGGAAGGTGGGCGCGGCATGGAATTGGAAAGACAGGCACTAAAGTAAATGCCATCAGCCAAAAGGCTTTAGCCCCCGTTGCAGCGTCTGCTAGAGCGTACACAACGTTCCTGAACGGCATGCGGTTCGAACTGTTCAAGTACATGGTCAATAATCTCGGCGTGAATGGACAGGTCACTACCGACGAAGCAAAGGTAATCGCCCAGTATGTGAATGTGGCTACAGGTCGAGCTGACCTCGGAAAGTACAATCAAGCCATGGCAAACTTGAATGTGCTATTCTTCGCGCCAAGGTACGTAGCATCACGGTTCCAGTTTCTGGCGATGCCGTTCTACTTACCATTCAGCAAGACACCTCTACGTGTTAAGAAGGTAATCGCCAAGGAGTACGCACGTTATGCGATGGGACTTGGGGCATTCTTGGCTACGGCACTGGCATTCGGAAGCCTGTTGTTCGATGACGATGACAAGGATAAGCCTACAGTAGAGTTTGATCCACGCTCGACAGACTTTGGAAAGATCAAGATCGGAGAAACGCGCATCGATCCAATGTCTGGATTTTCTCAAGTTGTAACTGTGGTTTCGCAAGTTGCTACAGGTCTCAAAAAATCACCGGACGGAGAGATCCAGCATTTGCGTGGAGAAGGGCACAAGTGGGGTTCGCCGACAACATGGGACGTTATGGCGAGCTTTGCACGCAAGAAGTTTGCTCCAATTCCGAGTGCTGCTACCAACGTCATTGTAGGAGAAAACGTAGTTGGAGAAGAAGTGACTCCGTTGTCAGCAACACGAGACCTGTTTATTCCCCTGTCCGTTTCCGAAATCAAAGAAACGATGCAGGCAAGAGGCGTTCTTGCCGGTTCGGCGATAACACTCTTGACACTGTTAGGCATGGGAGGCGGAACATACGGACCGAAAACCAAGTACGCTAACGGAACCGAAGAAGAGAGAAAGCAGCAGTTCGAGAACGATCTGAAGAAAATGGAGTGGGATTCTCCTGATCTTCCGTATCGCGATTTACTGAATGAAGAACAATACGATCAAATGATCAATCGACGCGAGGAACGAAAGCAGGATCTAGCGTACACCGCAACAGGACTTCCGGTACACAACAAAGGACAGAGCAAAGAGAGCTTCGAAAAGGAGATTGCCGAACAGCAAAAGGCAATGGAATCTGTGATCCAAGCCGGATGGACTGAGGAGTTCGTTCTCCAGCTACTCAGGGACTACGCAAGGACCCGAGGACGAAAAGAGGCGATCGTAGATAGGATTCGCAGAACAAGACGCATCTTTTCAACTCAAGGCAATTAGCGTACTATGTTGTTGGCGTTCCAGCACTAACGCCAAACTGACCTCCCGGCGATGGGGCATTTCGCCGGGAGGTTTTTTGTTGCCAATTGGCAACATTTCTGAATTTTGCGTTTTTGGGTCAATTCGGGCTTGCTTCCCAATTTGCACGTTTGTATCATTGTTTCCGCCACTGGAAAACAGTGTCAGTAATGCCTAAAAACTAAACCAAAGGAATGTAGCTATGTCGAGTGCTGTCGGCAATTCTTCTAGGTCTATTGACCTATCTCGTTTAGCAGAGCCGTTCGAAGAATCTGACATCGAATGGCGTGTCTCAAGAGCTGGCATTAGAAAAGAGATCTATTGCATGTGCTTAGCTTACTGCACAGCGCGAGCGATCATGAAACGCCTCGACGAAGTGTGTGGTCCTGAAAACTGGAAGAACGAAGCCATGCAAGTGCATGAACTTCGGACTGGTCCAATTGCAATTCAGGTTGGCATTTCAATTCGCATCAACGGCGAGTGGATCACCAAGTGGGACGTTTCTGAACCGACAAAGGTTGAGCCAGCCAAGGGCGGTTTTAGTGGTGCCATGAAGCGAGCTGGAGCGCAGTGGGGCATTGGTCGCTACTTGTATCTTCTCGACGAAACGTTTGCGGAGGTTTCAGAAGAAACGCCCAAGGGAGGAACGAAGGGTTGGAATTTCGCAAAGCTACCAGACAACAAAGGTAACTACTGGTGGAGGGCTCCTAAGTTACCGTCATGGGCGTTGCCAAAAGAACCCGAGTACGAGATCACGGAAAAGGAGTTCAAAGATCTCAAGTTGGCTTGGAAAAAGAAGTTTGCTCCGGATGTTAAAAATCCTAGCGACATGCGAGATGGTTTCATTCGATTCGTCCACGGCGCTTGCGGTGAGTTTCCAATCGACGACTACAAGTGTTGGAGTCGCGACGCGCATAGCAAGTGCTTGAATCTTATCAACGCCACCAAAGACGCAAATGGTGTTAGCGGTGACGTTCCGTTCGGAGACGACTAATCATGTCACGGATGCAAGAATTACACTTTGATGCGTCTGGGCTCGAAGTTGCAGAAATGGAAGCCTGGGGGCGAGACTTTGCTGAGTGGCAACGCAATGTCAATTGGTACATCGGCGACTTAGCGATCGCGGCAAAAGCCAAGCTCGGCGAAGACAATTACAGCCAGGTGTTTCCGGTTGACGTGTCGCCTGGAATGATTCAGCGATATGAATCTGTGGCTCGCGCTTATGCTCCTAAGGATCGCAATCCATTAGCGTCGTGGACTATCCACATGCAGCACAAGAACAGTCCGAATCGGATTGCACTTGTCGCAGCGGCGGTTGATGCTGGTCGCACTTCCGACGAAGAACGAGAGCACGCTAAGACTAAGCAGAGTTCTGGAGATTCGACTAGACAACGCTGGCTGTTGGCGATCGACGTTAACTATCACGTTACTCGCATGTGGGCGTCCGGTGCGGAAACGGAAGCGGCTAAGCAAGTTTCGGAATGGATCAAGCGAACAGTCGAGCGGCTTAAGGAAAAAGGATTGACCGATGTTGTTTGCTGTTTTGATTCCGGAAACAGCTTCCGTAAGGAACTGACTAAGGATTGGGAAGACAAGTACAAGAATCGTGCGACCAAAGATCCCGAACTCAGCCAGCAGCTTAGGTTGGCAGAGGAAATGCTTTCGGAGTTCTGTAGCGCCAAGATGGATACATTCGAAGCTGATGACCTGATGGCGAGTTTCGCCAAGCAGTTCGAGGGAAAGGTAACGTTACTCACCGTCGATAAGGACATGAGGCAATGTTTGTCCTCCAAGTGCAACATGCTCGTAGCAGTCGAATGGTCGGAAGATCCAACTAGCGGCGAAATGCTTCCCGATTACAAGTGGGTGAGCGTTAAGGATCACATGAAAGGATGCACGTACAACGGAACAGCAGTTGAAGGCGTATCCCCAGAGCAATGGACCACGTTTCAGGCTCTTGCTGGCGACTCCTCCGACACCATTTCCGGTGCTGCGGGAATCGGTGCCAAGATTGCTGCGGATCTCGTCAAGGAGTTCGGGACGATTGAGGCAATCATCGCCGCTGCTAAAGACGACGATCCAAGAATCACGTCGAAGAAGCGTGAGGCATTGATTGAGTTCGAAAGCAAGTACGAGACCACGCTGAAGCTGGTCACGTTGCGAACAGACTTGCCATTGCCAAAGACAACGAAGATTTAGAGTTTCGTTTTGTTTCACTTTTTAGGAGAAAGTTATGCAAGTAATCGTAAGTGCCAACTACCGAGATCGACGCCAAAAGAATTGGCTTGTTCGCAAGTCCGATGAATCGATCGACAACTACCAACTTCGCGATCGTGTCGTGATTAAGCATTTCAGGTTCTGCAAATCCTACGAAGAAAGCGGGTTTGGATGTTCTGTCGTTGCCCATGGAGAGGCTGAGGAGCCAGTTCTCGAAATTGACCGAAGCAAGCTCGTGCGAATCGAGTTCGAAGGAAATGGGTTCGTGGAGCGCAACAGTCGCGTTCGTGTTGAGTCCGGAAGTGTGCTAGTTCTCGATACCACTGGCATGTACTACTTGCCAGCGTAGGCATTTCTATTGCATCGGTGGCGGAAATGGTAGACGCATGGGTGAAAACAATAAAAGCTACGCCTCCTGCGACGGAACTGTAGCAATCCCAGTCGCATTACGGGTTCGAGTCCCGTCCGATGTACTACAAAGTGATCGCTGAGTGGGATTTGACTGAGATTGAACGTGCTGCGATGCGAATGGCGCTATCGCGATAGGGATTGTTCTAGTTAAAAGGAATTGAAGATGCTTGTACTAAGCAGGAAGCGTAAGGAAAGTTTGGTGATTGGAGACAACATTGTCATTCAGGTTGTTAGGCTGTCTGGCGATGCTGTTCGACTTGGAATCACTGCACCAAGCGAGGTGAAGATCGTGCGAACCGAACTGATCGAAAAAGACGCCGAAGAATCACCTCCTTCACTTGCCCAGTGGATGGAGGACTATGAAGATGCAGTCGATTCTGGTCAGTCCAGAATTTCCCGCGAAGAGGCTGAGAAGCGATATTACAAGCGTTTCGGAAATGACTTGGATAGACGCCAGAACGGGGATTGGTAAAGAACAGGGCTACTAGCATAGCGGTTAATGCTCCGGCTCGCTTAGCGGCGGGAAGGCGTTGCAGCAATGAGTACGGGTTGATCGCCGGAAAGGTGCTGCGACGAAACGGGACTCAGCGCCCGTGAGTGCGGTTCGAGCCCGCAGTAGTCCATTGGTTTGATTGAACTTAACTGGAGATTGAAGATGCAAGTGCTGACATACGAAGCCCATAATGTCCTGGGCGTTAAGGACATCAAGTTTGACTTAGCTGGTCGCCATCTGTTCCTCGTCGGAGGAGCAAACGGACAGGGGAAATCATCGGCGCTCAATGGGCTGATCATGGCTCTTGCCGGGAAGTCTGGAATGCAGGACTATCCCGAAGTCGCTCTGCGTAAGGGCGAGAACAAAGGCAAGTTGAGCATTGTTCTCAAAGGCGAATCGGAAGACGATTCAATCACTGTTGAATTGTCACTTCGTCGTAAGGCTTCCGGCGAGATCATTGAAGAGTTCAAGGTGTTGGATTCCGAAGGCAAGAAAACAACCGAACCACGTAAGCTACTTCAAAAGCTGTTCACGCTGCGAGCATTCGACCCACTTGAGTTCGAACGAATGCCACCGAAGGAAAAGGCTACGCTCGTTCAGAAGATGCTCGGGTTGGACCTGAGCAAGTTCGATCGCGAGTACCAGAAGGAATTCGACAAGCGAACTGAGCTCGGTCGCGACGGCAAGAAGCTGGCTTCTCAACTCGAAGGCATGAAGAAGCACGAAGATGCGCCAGAGGAAGAGATTAAGGTTGTCGACTTGATGACCGGACTGGACAAGCTAGCGGAAGAGAATAAGTCGCGGGTCAACATGGAGATGCTGGCTGAGGATCTCAAGAATCGCAAGGAAGACTTGACGTTGACCGCTGACAAGCTGGTCAAGCAGATTGCCGATTTGCAAAAGCAGTTGGTAGATGTCACAAATCAAATTGGTGTGGTCAAGAAGGCTGAGAGTGAGGCTAGCAAAAAGCTAGAAGAACTTCCAGATCGCACTCCCGACATTGCTGCCATCAAAGACAAGATCGCTAAGGCTGACGATACCAATCGCAAGGTTCGTGAAAACCAAGCCTACGACAAGCTGGACAAAGAAGTCAAGGCGTTTCGTGTTGACTATCAGAAGCTCAATGATCGCCTTGAAAAGATCAAGCAGGAACGCGCCGAAGCGGTAGCCAAGGCGAAATGGCCGATCGATGGAATGGAGATGAACGAAGACGGGCTGCTTATGAACGGGCTGCCGTTCGAGCAGGCGTCTACCAGTCAACGCATCATGGCTAGTGTAGCGGTCGGAATGGCGCTGAATCCCAAGCTGCGATTGTTGGTTTGCCAGCACGGTAGCGACCTGGACAATGCTACACTGGATGCCTTGGAAAAGGTTGTCAAAGAGAAAGATTTCCAATTGATCTGTGAAGTCGTAACGAGATCAAAGGAGGATGAGGAGCGCTGTGCCGTGGTAATCGCGGACGGCGAAGTGGTGGGTGCCAAGAAAGCATCCGACGTGGATGAGTCTTCTGAAACGGACGAAGATTCATCGGAAGAGCAGTAAGGACTGACAACATGGACGCGACCCGCCAAGGATGGTGGGTCATGGATGGAGAAATCAACTATGTTCGTTCTGGCAAAAAACGGAAAGGATGCTGACGATGCAAATAAATTGTGCCGTACGTCAGACCAACAACTTTGCGTCTGGAACGCAGAAGAAAACGCATTGGCGTATGCGGATAAGCACAAGCACGACAATTGGCGAGTCAGACCGGCAACGTCCGAAGACTTCGCCATAGTCGGTCGAATGAAGGCAAATAGACGGAATCGAACACGACCATGCTACAAAGTAATAGACGAGGTTAAGGAAGTGACGAAGAAAAAAACAACATCAACAAACGCATTGGTTGAACTGTTCGAGGATTACGAATTGAGGAAGTTTGCGATTTCCTCTAGGGCGAAAGATGAAAAGGAGTTCCTCGTCGAGCTTTCGCAGGTTATGGCTAACAGTCAGTCCGACGACTGGAATATTCGACTACGCGAGACATTACCTCTCATAGTCGATCTGTGTTGCAAGTATCGAGGCTACAAGGCTGACACGGTTGTAGAGCGCCGAGAGCTTGTTGCTGGTGATTTAGAAATACCTAAGCCAGCATAGGTAATTGTTTTCAATTTCAAAGGGAACCATGTTTATGGCTACGTTAGAAAAGTTTGGGCTCAAGTCACTCGGGACGATGGACGGTGAGCGAATTTCCATCGCTTTCGAACAGGCATTGAAGCGAGTTATTCAAGACTGCGACGATCGCCCTGGAGAAAAGAAGGAGCGGACCGTAACACTTACTCTTGCTGTTAAGCCACGGCTCGACGCGGACGGAATGTGTGAGGACTGCGATGTGCAGGTTGCCGTAACCGATTCTGTTCCGAAGCGAAAGAGCAAGGTCTACAACATGGCTTTGCGAAAAGGTGGCTTACTCGTCTACAACGACGATTCGCTAGATAACGTCGATCAAGAGACGATGGACTTCGGTGACGACTAATAGCTGGTCATGGGCAGAGCGACTTGCCGCGAGCGCAGCGGAGAAACAAGGGGAGCTAGCGGGTTCGAATCCCGCCTGTCCACTGTGTTTTTGGAAAGTGTTTCTCAAAGGAGGATTGGATCGATGAAACGATTCAAGGTTTTGGTTATGGCTGCCATGGTGGTAGCTTGTTCACACACAACGTTTGCTCAGCATCCTCGCGCTTTCGCAGGTCGCTTAGCCGCAAGTGGTGGCTTGTTTCATGATGCAAGCTCGGGACGCCGTGAAAACGTGTTCTACAGCTCGAATGCGGCGTTTCCTCGACTTGCGGCTCGTGCTGCTTGGCGACAGTCACCAGGGCATCGAGCCAACTTGCCGATGATCGGACTTCGTGTTGCTCGTGATGGCAATGGCGGAGTTTATGTGGTAGGTCGGCGATAGTTGAAATGCGCAAGTAGTGCTCAGTAGCGGCGATGTACAAGACTACAGGGCGTTTAATGGATCGGTGCAAGCAATCGATGATTCCCGAAAGGCAAGACTCAAGAGCAGCGGTTTGATTCCGCTGGATTGCTCAAGGCGCAAGAGGGGTGCAAATCCCTTCCGATCCACTGCCGCCGAAAAGCGGACGTCAAGTTGGTTAGTGTCCAACTGAAAAACGTAACAGTTGGCGAAGTAGGCGGCTTTTAATTTCTCTCTCAATCACGAAAAGGCAAAACATGCTCAAGGAACTGTATCAACAACTAGTAGCCGACGCAAAGGCGGCGGTAGGTCCAAAGCTAATCGAACTGCCAGGGGGAAAGGTGTTGCTGCACATTCCTGACGGCGAATCAAAGGTTCTGGACGTGAATCCAGTCCTGTTTAACGATAAAGTGTCGTCTGTCGACAGTATGCTCGATTGGTGCGGCCGGATGAACGAAGACGAGCTGTTCATTAGCGTGTATCAAACTTCTATTCTAGTGCAATCTAAGCGAGAGCACTTCCATACAACGGACAGACTCCGGTTTGATCTGAAGATGACAGAAGCGATGATAGACCTTCTGGCTTGGGCTAACCGACCACGGACGCAGCAGCATGTCGTTTCGTCGCTACGCACTACGCTGGCTGATACGTTCGACGATAAGTATCTGGCTATTTTTCGTCGCTTGGATTTCAGTCGTAAGAATGACGGTACCAAGTCGATCGCTCATACCGGCGAGTCGCTCGGAAAGTCGGTTGAGGCACGCGCTCAATCCGCGAGCGGCGAGATTCCTGAAAAGCTGGTGTTCGACATCAATGTTTTCAGCAACATACACACCCCAGGCGTTTCGCTGTGGTTCGCGCTCGATATCGATGCGACTATCGAACAGATCAGCATCAAGCCAATTGGCGATTGCATTGGCGACGCTTACCGATTGTGCGCAAAAACCATCGTTGCTGATCTGAAAAAAGAGCTACCAAAGGCTCTCGTTGTTTGCTGCGACTAGACTCACGTCGCCGTGTCTTAGCGCGGCGTTCTTTCTACGCTGGCATACCGTAGGTGAAAAGTATGCCGCTTTATCTTTTGCACTCGGAGATTTGACATGAGCGTTAGCGACAGGGTATTGGCGTTGGACAACCGGAAGAAACACGAAGAGTTGTGCAATTTGTTCGCGTCGGAATTGAAGCGGTTCCGCCTAACGCAAGGTGAAACATTGATAAAGATCAAAGCGTTGGAGGTCTACAAAGAAACGCACAAAACGTTTGAGGCGTTTGTGCGAGACCGATTCGGGATCGACCGAAGCTACGCCCACCGGCTGATTGATGCCGCAGAAGTGAACGAGAATTTGTTGCCAATTGGCAACAAAATTGAACTCCCCCAAACTGAGTCTCAATTCCGAGAAGTGGCTAAAGCACCACCGGAAAAGCAGGCGGAAGTCGTGCGAAAGGCTGCCGAGAAGGCTGCCG
>JACCDR010126872.1_pt1 | contig 17143 bp, 19 predicted proteins | sample 7446431 | NCBI WGS metagenome assembly JACCDR01 (sample SAMN15323443, study PRJNA562643) | freshwater metagenome | isolation source: river surface water | place: USA:Blue River Watershed | collected 2017-08-17
CACTCTTTATAGTCAATCACACGTGTGCGACTCTACGAGCGAATATTAACCGATTAATTAGAAAAACTTGGTGTACGACGAAGGATCCAAGGCGGCTTCAGGATCACTTGGACATTTTTATGTACTACTACAACTCAGTTCTCTTACCCCAAAGGTAGCACCAATTTTCAAGGGCAGTTAGCCGTTTTTAAGCCCTGTGAAGAGGGGAGAGATTACTTTTCTGCAGCGTCGAGCGTCAGGAGGACTTCCTCGACTTTCGCGATTGCCCGGCCGATCACGGCCTCTGTGTTTTCGCCAGCACCCCGATTTAGGATCGTCGCCGCTGAATGGGAATGTCCCCCGCCGCCTAAGGCAACGGCAATAACGCCGACATCGTACTCACCTGAGGAGCGCAGGCTCATCTTGATCTGCTCTCCGTCGTCGCGAAACATGCAAGCGACCTTGATGTTATTGAGGACCAGAAGATTGTTAATGAAGGCGTGGGTGTCCTCGACGTCGCCGGCGAAGCGGTCGATGTCATCCTTCCTCATTTGCATCCAGGCTATGGTCTCGTCATGGTTGGTGGCCGCCGTGTTCAGGATGCTCGCAAGAAGGTGCATGTGGTGCACACGCTTGGTACCGTAGATTCCGTTATAGGCCTCAGGAGGATTGATCCCGGTATCCATGAGCCGTGCTACCAGCCTGTGGGTGGCCCCGGAAACCGTCGGATAGCGGAACGAGCTCGTGTCGATGATAATCGCGGTATAAATGGGAAGAGCGATCTTTTTCGTAAACCGGATGCCGAGGTGTTCGATCATTTCTCCGACGATCTGGCCCGTTGCCGCGGCCGTGACGTCGATGCAGTGGTCGGAGAGGTCGCGCCCCCGGCAGGGATGATGATCGATGTACAGTGTCGGGACCGTAGGGCCCAGGGCGGCGATAAGGTTTGCTCCGATGCGCAGCTTGGTATTCGTGTCGACCACGATCACGAGGTCGGGTCGCCAGTCTGGGAGCTCCGCTGTGAAATCAACCAGGCCAGAAACGACCTTTTCCGGGTCTAAGTATTGGTAGCGGTCGAGAAGGGCTTCTTCGTTAACACAGTAAGCGCTTTTCCCATACTGACGTAAGGCCAGGCAGAGCGCGATCTCAGATCCGATGCCATCGGCGTCAGGGATCTCATGAGTCGTGATCAAGATCCGCTCCGCTACTTGTATTCTCGACTTAAACGTATCTAAAATAGTCATAGTTTTATAAGAACCGTGTCGGAGTCTGACTTATTAACTGGAGAGCGTTCTAGTGATTGTATGGTGAATATGGATAAAATACTAGTAGTCGATCGGATAACTAAAGAATTCCCGGGGCGAACCGCAGTCGCCGACGTCTCTTTTGCTGTAACGAAGGGCTCGATCCATGGGTTCCTCGGGCCAAATGGCGCTGGGAAGTCGACCACGATGCGAATGATTGCAGGGCTTATGGTTCCCACCTCAGGAACGATCACGCTTCTCGGTGAACCGGTTGTTGCTGACAAGCTCTACCATAAGAATCTGATTGGTCTACTCCCAGAGAATCCGCCGCTCTATCCGGAAATGCGAGTTGAAGCTTACCTTCGTTTCGTGGCAAAGCTTCATCGGGTTTCCCATCTTTCTGAGTCGGTCGACAAAGTGCTTGAGGCGCTTGCCCTTACTAGTGTTCGACACCGGCTGATCGGTAATCTCTCCAAGGGGTACCGCCAGCGGGTCGGCTTGGCCCAGGCCCTGGTGTTCGATCCTCCGTTCCTGATTCTGGATGAGCCGACCAATGGTCTTGATCCCCAGACGGTGGTCGAGCTGCGCGAATTCATCAAGAAGCTTGCGACCCACAAGACGATACTCTTTTCGTCTCACGTGCTTCCGGAGGTGGAGCAGCTCTGTGACCAGATCACGATCATTCACGAAGGCCGCATCCGGGCCTCAGGAGACCTGCGCGAGATTCACCGACGCTTCCGGCAGGGCCTGGTTTTAAAGGTGGGTCTGTTAGAGCATGAAACGCTTCCAGACCTTTCGATTTTCGGGAAGTATGAGGTCACCCATGAACACGTAGTAGGCCATGAGCGTCGCTACGACGTCGTGTTTGAAGATGACCGTGACTGCCGCGCCGATCTCGGTCGTCTGATTTTTGACCGAGGCCTACATCTCCTGACGATTCAGGTTGAGTCGCCGGAGCTCGAGGACATTTTTCTGCATGCAACGGAGACTAAACAATGATCTGGACCATCCTGAAGAAAGAACTCGATACGTACTTTTCGTCGCCTCTCGCCTATGTCCTCATTGGCCTCTTTTCACTCATTACCGGTGTGATGTTTTTTAACCTCCTGGTCACCTATACTGACGGCATTCAGGCGATTCCGTCAAACCTGGCACAGGAGGTTTCTTTCGTGGAAGAAGTCGTTCTCCGACTCTTCGCGAACGTCAATTTTCTCTTCCTGGTTTTCATTCCGCTCATCACCATGAAGCTCTTCTCTGAGGAAAAACGACAAGAAACACTTGACCTCTATTGGCTCGCCCCCGTGACCGATACTCAGGTCGTAGTTGCTAAGTTCCTGGCGGCACTTGGCCTAGTTTTCGCGATGCTCGTAATGACCGCTGTCTTTCCGCTCGTGATCTGGGGTGTGGGTGTCCGCGACTTTTCCCTCCTAGGAACTTCGTACCTGGCAGTCCTGCTGAACGCGGGATGCTACATCTCGCTCGGACTCTTTTGCTCTTCGATCTCGGGTAACCAGATCGTCGCCGCCCTCTTGGCAATCCTGGGAATTATGTTCCTCTGGATGGTGACCTGGGGCGGACATCTAAATTCAAATTACGCCGTCGCAGAGGTCTTTACTTATATCGGAATTTCTTCGCACTTCGAACGCGTCCTGCGTGGCCTTGTCGGAACACAGGACCTTATCTACTACGGGACATTTATGTTGCTGATGGGCTTTCTGACAGTGAAGTGCCTTGGCCGGAGGAACTGGTAATGAAGGCTTGGCTCTTCCCGCTCTGGGTTATCATTGATGTGCTGATTTTTCTTGCAGCAATCTCGCTTTGGATCACTGCTCCCGAGTTCACGACTCTGAACACCGGGCTTACTGTCTTCGCTATGGCACTAGGTTTCCTTCTTCTTATCTCGCGTTTCGAGCAGATCAAGCTCTTTGTCCGAAGCCGGTACTTTGAGCGACTTCTATTTCATGGCATCAACGTCCTTCTGATTTTTTCCATCGCGGCCCTTGTGAACTACCTGGGAAACAAAAACTTCCGCGAGTATGACCTCTCTTCGGAAAAGCGCAATAGTTTAACTGATCAGACCCGAAAGGTCCTGGAAATGGTGAGTGGGCCTCTCAAGATGACCGTTTTCGCCAAACGTGAAGAATGGGCACCGATGCTCAACCTCCTTAAGCTCTACGAAGCCGCTAATCGAAAAATCTCACTGGAGGCGGTCGACACTGACTTAAGGCCCGACCTCGTGAAGGCCAAAGGGATTACTCAGAATGGCACGGTCATTATCACTTACGGTGGTAAGGATTCAGCGTTTACGATCGTTGACGAACTCTCTGTCACGAACGCGCTCCTGAAGATCTTGCGTTCAGAGAAGGTCATCCTTTACTTTGTCACAGGTCACCAGGAGCTCTCCTGCGCCGAGGCGTCTCCAGAGGGAATCTCCGTTCTTTGCGAGCGGCTCCGGGCGCAAAACTACGAGGTTCGCGAGCTCGACCTAACAAAGGTTGTTCGAGTCCCCGGAGATGCTACGGCGGTCTTCGTTCTCGGGCCCGTTTCCGGCTTTCTTAAGTCAGAGACTGAGCTGCTGAAGGACTATATCAACGGCGGTGGAAGCTTCTTCCTAGCACTGGCCCCGGCATTCAAGGCCGAGCTCTATGATGGCCTCACGAACCTCGTGACGCCCTACGGTCTTGCCCTTGGGAAAGACATTGTCATCGACCGAACATCAACGGTTCAGGGGGCCGAGGCAACGATCCCGATTGTCGGTAGCTACGAAGTTCAGCATCCTATCAGCGAAGGCTTTAACCTGCGGACTGTTTTTCCTCTGAGCTCCTCCGTACGAGTCATTGAAGGAAAAGATACGGCCCAGATCCTCGCGGCTACCTCTGCCTATCCCGGAAGTTGGGCAGAAACAAACCTCAGAGGTGTGACTGAAGGTAAGGCGAAGTTTGATGAGAAGGAGGATACTAAAGGGCCTGTAGGTCTTCTGGGGGTTGCCGAAGGCGCTGGCGTATCCACAACGCGAATCGTTCTCCTCGGTTCTAGCTCCTTCCTCGTCAATGCCTATCACTCTCAATCAGGAAACACGACCCTATTCCTTAACGCTGTTTCATGGCTTGTGAATGATGAGGGGATCATTTCCCTTAACCGGCCAGGTCTCGAGGAATTCCCCGTGATCCTCTCGGCGCAGCACCTGCAGCTCATCTTCGTGGTCTCAATCCTCGTCGTCCCGATCGCCTTCTTCGGAACAGCCATCTTCATTTACCGCCGTAGAAGACTTCTATGAAAAAAAATGCACTGCTCTTCGCCCTCTTGGTCGCGCTTCTCGGCATCACTTATTTATTCCAGGAAAAACGTGTTGAAGATGAACGACGGGAGGAAATCGAACGGGATACCCTCATCACTGACGAGATCCGGGAATTGAAGCTCGATTCCGTGATGGCCGTTCGGAGGAACGGACAGTGGCGTGCTGGGGATAAGCTCCTCTCCCACAATCTCCTCCGTCAAATCGAAAAGCGCCTCTCCGAGCTCCGAAAGATCCGGCCTGTCACCGGAGACTGGAAAAGCTTCTTTCCCAATCCCTTCACTTTCGGCGTGAACGGCGTGACATGGACGCTCGGTGACCTCACACTGGATAAGGGAGCTTTTTACGTGGCCCGCGGGAATGAAGTCTTCCTCGCTGTCATTGACGGTGAGAGCACGGAGTTCTCGAGCCGGGAAGAGGACGTCGAGGCGGCCAAGCTCGATGCGCTCGTTCGGCTTCTCTCGCTATCCTTAGAGGATTTAGAGGAGAAGCAGCTGTTCCGATACTTCCCGAAGCTTCCCATGGATCGGGTCATTGTGTCCGTTGATGGGCGGCCGCCCTTCGAATTAAACTTTGTCGCCAACGAGACCCTCCCTCCCCCTGTACAGGGTGTTTCATCCCACAAAGACCTGCGCGGCAAATTTCACTCGCTTCTGACTCAGGTCTCGCTTCGTGAAGAAGTTCCGTTCGCCGAACACCGAAGCTTCAAGAAGCTCGGTGAGATCCGCTTTTTATCAGGCAAGACTGAGCGTAACTGGGAACTCTGGCTCCGGAGTGCCGCCACGGCGGACGCTCTCGTCATTGACCCGGTCGAGAAACGCGCCTTCCTGATGGTAGGCGGAACCCTAAAAGTGTTCTTCATTGGAGTCCAGGACTACTGGGATAAGAAAGTGATCCCGTCTAAGGACTTCGTCTCCTTCGCACGCCTCGATGCAGACTTCGCACAAGGTGCCCTGCGCTCGCGGGTATCGATTGGGAACAAGGAGCCTCTCGATTTCGCGGCGAAAGGCCTCAAGGTCGACCAGCAGAAAATGGAGACCCTGGTGCAACTCCTCTTTAACCTCGGACCTCGGGATCAGGCGGACCGTGTCTCAAACCTAACGGCGAGCGAGCGCAAGCAGCTTTTATCCCAAGATCTTCTCAGAGTAGAGGTCATGGGGCAGGAACTCATAGTAGAGCGACGATCCCAGGAAGTGATAGTTGCCAATCTCTCTCAGGGATTTAAGGCGCACTTTACGATGCTCGATGAAAACTTTCGCGGCACTTTCCAGGATGTGCTAAAGTGACAGGAGCATGAACGAGCTTACACGATTGATTGAGACTTATCTTATGGTGCTGGTACATCCCTTCCGGATCCACCAGCAGTTCCGCTTTCAGCTTCCAATCCCGCATCACGAAGGCCATCTGTACGAGCCGCTAACCCTCGCCGAATCTCTTGGCATCTCCTGGATCTTCGCCATCCTCCGAGGCTTAGGGCGCGTTCTCGTTCTAAACTTTTTCCTTCAGGCCTTCCTGAGTATGCAGAATGATAATTTCCCATTCCTTCAGGAACTCATCGAAAGCTCGGGAAGTTCAACCTACTATTTCCTGCTGTTCTCTGCGGCGCTTGATATCATCTTTTTTCCCATCGGCGCCATCGTCATGACCGAAGTCTGGACTTGGATCATACGAAAGTACGCTCAAATGCTTAACTCTGAACTCCCCCACGAGGATATCGCGTCCCAGATCACGACCCACGCACTGTCGGCGAACCTTTTCTCGATCATTCCTTTCATCGGCGACCTGGTTCTTTTTTTCTTATACTACTTTCTCCTCTACGCGGGCCTTCGTTCAAACCTCGGTGCCTCCCGATCCCTTGCTGCCGTCATTTTACTGACACCCTTGGTCTTCATGGCCATGATGATTTCATTGCTCGTTGTGATCCTATTTTGTTTATTCCTCTAGCAGTGGCCCTTTTATTTTCTTACGGCCATGCAATATCAAATTGTTGAAATGCGCCCCTTGATTGTCATCCTCATGAATTTTTGAAAATATGCCCCTACACACAGACTTTTAGTTTCTTGCTTTCTCGAGGAGATCCCCCGGATGACGCATCAGTATTTTTACGGTTCCATTGAGGTTATCTGCGGACCCATGTTTTCGGGCAAGACCTCCGAACTCATCCGCCGAGTGGAGCGCGCCCAAATTGCTAAGCAGCGGGTGCAGATATTTAAGCCGGCCATCGATGTCCGCTACGATAAAGAGGATGTCGTATCCCACACCTCGCGATCCCTTAAGGCGGAACCGGTAGAAAGTGCTGTAGACATTCTCCTCAAGCTCAAGGACTCAACCCGCGTCGTGGCGATCGACGAGGTGCAATTTTTTGATGACGCCATTGTTACGATCGTTATGAAACTCGCTGCCCGTGGCTATCGGATCATCTGTGCAGGCCTCGACCTGGATTATCGTGCTCGACCCTTTGGGCCGATGCCAACGCTTCTGGCCCTAGCTGATGAAGTGGTTAAGATCCACGCCATCTGTACAGTATGCGGGGCCCCGGCGACTCGCACTCAGAGACTGTCGACGGCCAAGGCGCAGGTGCTCCTTGGCGAAACCGACGCCTACGAGGCCCGCTGTCGGGGGCACTACCAGTACGATGAATCTGAAGAGCAGGCGCTCCTTCCACTTCAGGAAGAGATTTTACCTCTCGCAGGACAGCTCTCGAATTAAGAGACTTTCTTCGCTCGTCCGTGCTAAGCTGACCTTCCACGAGGACTCATCATGGCCACGGACGTACAACACCAAAGCTTGACCTACATGCCGAGCGAAATCGCTCATCGGTATGGCCCTCGTGTCCACCTTCTTTCCTCGCCACTGGCCCTCACACTTTTGGCGAAGCTCGGCCATCCTTCCACGCGGCAGCCGGTGGTGAATCACCTGGTGAAGATGCTCTATGATCAGCTTTTTGACTGCGCCGTCGATACGCTTTTTCCGCGTGTCAACTGCGAGGTAGAGACTCGTATGCGGACCTCTCATTCCGAAGGGGTCTATCACGGTGAGATCATCGACCCGGAAGTCAGTGCTGTGACCGTCGGCCTCGCTCGCGCTGGAACCTATCCCTCGCACATCTGCTATGAGAAACTCAACTACCTCTTGAATCCAGACCGGGTACGGCAGGATCATTTTTATATCGCCCGTGCCTCTGACGAAACCGGGCGAGTGACCGGAGTTACGGTCTCGGGTTCTAAGATCGGTGGCCCCGTTGACGGTGCTGTTGTCCTGTTCCCAGATCCCATGGGAGCGACCGGAGGGACCATTGCAGAGGCCTACCAGCACTATACTGAGCGTGTTGGTGGAAAACCCCGGTGCCTGGCGGCCTTGCACTTGATCGTCACACCCGAGTATCTCCAGCATGTTCGCGCCGAGTGTCCCGAACTCCATGTTTTTGCTCTTCGCCTGGATCGAGGTCTGTCGGCGCCGGAGGTTTTGCGAGCGCAGCCCGGACTTTTCTGGGATCGTGAGAAAGGATTAAATGAACATCAATATATTGTTCCCGGTGCAGGTGGCCTGGGAGAAATCCTGAACAACGCCTGGTGCTGAAGAAAGAGAGGAAGGAATGGAATTGTACACGCCTGAAGCATTAATCACGGAAGACGAGATCGCGCTCCGGATCCACGCGCTCGGAAACGCTATCACGAAGGACTTCGAGAACGAGGACCTGGTGGTTATCTGCGTCCTAAAGGGCGCCTTTATGTTTTGCTCGGACCTGATCAAAAAAATCAATCGGCCCCTTTCGCTGGAATTCATTTCTCTTTCGAGCTACGGGGACGCTACTCAGAGCTCGGGTAGTGTGCGCCTTGAGATGGACATCACCGCCGATATTGAGGGCAAGAACGTCCTCATCGTCGAGGACATCGTCGATTCGGGACTAACGATCAAAACACTCATGGAACTCCTTTCTGTCAGGAATCCTAAGACGGTGAAGCTCGCATCCCTCTTGTTTAAACCGTCTAAGCTCAAGCACAAGGTCTCGATTGATTACCTCGGATTCGAGATTGAAGATAAGTTCGTGATTGGCTACGGCCTTGACTACGCCGGGCGCTACCGCGAGCTCCCGTACATCGGAATTCTGAATGCAGGTAACTAACACTGGAAGCGTGAGGGTTGACCTCGTCGGAGGAACCCTCGACATCGAACCGATTAACCTCATCATCAAGAACGTCGTCACCTTGAATGTTGCCACTGGCCTCAAGGCCTCAGTGAAGCTCTCGAAAACGGACTTCGACGGCGTTGAAATCCATTCGGCCGACTATAAGCGCGACTACCGCTACCCGGCACAGGATCTCACGGAAGACCGGGTTGTTTACTCGCGGGACTTTGGCGAGATGACTTTCGTGCTTCAAATTCTTCGCCTCTTCAACATAAACTCTGGCGTGAAGCTCGAATTATCCAGCGGCGCTCCGGCGGGCTCCGGTCTTGGCGGATCCTCTGCGATGGGTGTGACGCTCTATCGGGCACTCTGTAACTTCACTGGCCACAACTATGACCGGCACAGTGCTGTTCTCAGGGTGAAGGCGGTCGAAAGCCGAATCCTTAACCAGGGTGTCGCGGGTTACCAGGATTACTTTCCGGCCCTCACTGGTGGGGTCCTGGCCATCAGAGGGATTGAGGGAGAGATCAAGATCGAGCAGCTTTACTCGGACGAACTCAAGGCCTTTTTAGAGGAGCACCTCACACTGGTCTCTTCAGGGCAGTCTCGTCAGTCGGGAATCAATAACTGGGAGGTCTACAAGGCCTTCTTCGATAAACGGCCCGAAGTTGTTCAAGGTCTCACCAGGATCGCCGAGATCTCCCATGAAACGTACGTCGCTCTCAAGTCGCGCAATTGGGACAAGGTTTTGACCCTCATTGCCCTCGAAGGTCTCGAGCGGGAGAAGCTCTTCCCTGGAATTACGACGGAGAAAATCCGCCAATTTACGTCCGAGCTTAAGAAGGATGGAAACGTCCTCGGCATCAAAATGTGCGGCGCCGGCGGTGGCGGTTGCTTCATCCTGGTTCATAAGGGCATCGATCGCACGGTGATCGAAGAGCGGGTTAAGGCCCACGGGATGGAGATTCTACCGTTTCACGTCGAGGCACCCCTCTAGGAGAACCTCATGGTTGGGGCCATTCATAAAGTTGCAGGGATGAGTCTCGGAGGCGGCCGGAGGGAGAACTTTTTCTTCTGCCTGCTGGAGTATTTTCCTGATCGCAAGCGCTGGTTCCTGAAGTCTCTTCACCAGGTGAAGGATGAGGAGATCCGTGACCGGGATGAGATCATTACCAGTTGGGTTGAAACCTACGGACTGACTCAGCTTGTGGTAGATTTCCCCCTTTCGCGGCCTCCTTGCGAAGAGTCCTGCTTAAGTGAGTGCCGGGGAGCGAGTGAGTGTCCACGCAGTTCCGTCGTGGCGGTCAGGGAGGAAATGGCCCAGCTCCTCGATGAAGATGCTCGATTCTATAAATCAAATCCGAAGAAATACGAACAGGACCGGGTTGCAGCGTCCGAAATCGACTATTCAAAGAATCTCCTCAAGAAGAACACTGATGAGCACATGCTCTCACGTTCTTTTAAGCGAAAACTCAGGAAGGGTTTCACTCCATACTGGCACCGGCCTGTGGACTTCTGGGTCTGGAAAAACTACTACGATCAACTCCTCGAGGTGTTTAAGATCTCCTACGAGTCTTTCGGAAATGTCTCGGTGATGCTTCTTGCAAGGCTTAACTATCTTTTGCGTCATCTGCCGAAGTCACTCACGATGTATGAGTCCAACACTCACATCTGCCTCCTCGAACTTTACCGAGCTCGGGTGGTGAGTAAGTCCCTTCTGTTGCAACTCTTCGACCTCGACCTTGCGGCCGCTGCAAGGGAGCAGATTGTCCATAACATCGAACGGCACGTGGGAATTTTTATCTATGAGAATGATCTCGATACGATCGTTAAAAATACCCAAGCCTTCGAGTCATTTCTTCTCTCTGTGGCGGGCCAGCGGATGCTGATGAATAACCTGCGCGAGATCCCGGCCTGGGGAAACAGCGATGGCGGTAACTTTATCGTGCCGGTTTTTCACCTGCAGGGGTAGGAGAAGTTGTCTCCTGCTTCAGAACCTTGACCCCCAGGTAGAGGTAAGCGTAGATGAGGATAGTCGCCAGGTTATAGCTAAACCACGCAGCACCGAGAACTGGACCCTCTGCCAGGAAGAGCACGGCGAGAGCGGCGTTGCTCAGGGTGTAGAAGAGGATGTAGCCCTGGGCCCATAGTTTGCGCCTGAGGTAGAACACGTAGAAGAAGAGATTGTTCAGCAGGATGATAAAGAGGAAGAAGAAAAAACCGTTGTCGATCACCTGGGTGATCTCACGGAGTGAGCCGGGCGAGAGCTCCTGGAAGTTTAGCCCTTGAGTAAGAGCGAGGCGTTCCACATAGAGCCGGGATAGGTCCTTGTGAACCCAATAAAGCCGAAGGTAGTAGGAATTTACGAGGTCGAGGATCTGGAGTAGCACTACGGTGCCAATCACGAACCTTCGCGGCCCTAACTTAAGGAAGTGAGGCTTAATTTTTTCCAGCATACCCGCAAATAGTATCCCAAGAACGCCTCCCTGTGAATTATAGTCATAAGATGGAAGAATATTTTCGTCAGGGCCAAGTCTTTCAAAAACGCTTAGGTATTCGGCCTCTGCCGAAGCGCGAGGCGCGCTACCTCTTTTTTCGGATGGCAGGCCCCCTCATGCAATCCCGGCTCCATCGTTTCCTCGATCTGACCAAAGTCCCCGTCACCTTTCTCCACGGGAATCCGCACCTCGATAACTACGTCCGGACCGCTCGTGGATCGGCCATGATGGACTTCGATCGATCGCGGTTAGGTCCCTACTGCTGGGATATTATCCGCTTCCTGAGCTCGCTCTCTCTGAGGCGGCAGGAGAATGACGAATTTCTTGACCGGAGAGTCGTAGAGTATTTCCTCGACGCCTACATCGTTCACTACCTGAATCCTGAAATTCCGGCGAAGCAATTGAAGATTCTTAAGACCGCCGTGCCCGAAAAATGGCAATCCTCGACCAAAGACTACCTAGCGGCCAATCGCCGCTGGGCCAAGAAGATGCGCGACTTCGCCGTCTCGCCGACATCCCGTGAGGTGACAGGGCCATTACTTAAGTTTCTCGAAGCTCGCGGCGAGCACGCCCTTCTCCAGGAGTACCGTGTGAGCGAAGTGGGCCATACGCCCGGTAGCCTCGGGAAGAAACACTATATCTACGCACTGGTGCCTAAGAATCCAGACTCGCACCTCGATGCCATCATGCTGGATATTAAAGAGGTCTACGAAGAGAAGGATACGGCCCACTTCTATTCGCCTTGCCTTCATCACGGCGATCGGATGATCCGCGCGAGCAAGCTCTTCGCTGATGGGATGGAGGAAAGGCTTGGTTTCTGCACCTACCGACAGAAGCAGTACTGGGGCCGCCAGATCCCAAGCTTTGCTGTTAAGGTGAAGAAATTTCTCTCTAAAGACGATCAGTTTGACTTTGCCTATTCCGTCGGCTCGGAGCTCGGAAAGGGCCACCGGAAAGGTCTCCGCGACCCTCGGCACCCTGAGCTCATCGAGCGTGATCTTTTACAAAACTTTGATACCTACTATAAGCTCAGTAAGCTCTTCACCTATGAGCTTAACCTCGCCTTTGAGGCTACGCTTCGGAAGTTCAAGCTGTATGAAGACTTCCGGAGCTGGTAATGCTCTCGTTAAGTCTTCTCTTCCTTCTGGTCCTCGTTGGCTCCCTTCTCACGAGTCTTACTGGCCTCGGAGGTGGCACACTGATCCTCGCGGGACTACTCCTCATTTACCCTCCGGAACTGGCCCTTCCTCTTCACAGCTTTACCCAATTCTCGGCCAACGGACTTCGAACATTGCTCTTCTTCCGCTCTGTTCGCTGGCCGGTCGTCGCCGCCTACGCCTCTTTGATGCTTCCTGCCGCCTGGATCGCGGCCCTCATCTTCGATCTCTTGAATCCGAGTGCACTTAAAATTTTTGTCGGGGTCTTTATCCTCGCCAGCATTATACCCTGGAAGTTTAAACCTCACGGCGAACCGAGGTTTAGGACCTTCGCGCTCATCGGTGCCTTCTCGGGTTTTCTCGGTGTCTTCGTCGGTGCTATAGGGCCTGCGGTCGTGCCGTTTTTTAATCGGCTTAAGCTTTCCCGCGATGGGATTCTTTCAACCAAGAGTGCGGGCCAGATGGCGCTTCAGTTTTCTAAGATTGTCGCGTTCGGAGGCGCCGCTGGAGTTAACTTCCTGGCCCTTAAGGAGAACATCGGCCTTCTCATCTTAGGAACCTTAGTGGGTGTAGGCCTTTCGATTCCGATAGGAAGGAAAATTTCCGACGAGCGTTTCAATAAATTTGTAAATGTTTTGTTGGTGCTGATTTCGCTGAAGGTGATCGTAGAGGGAATTCGGGAACTGGTTAGTGCATGAAGAGGCGGTTCTCAGGGTATTCCCAGAGATAGTGGCCCTCTTCCCCGGGAATACGAACCTTACACAGTGAAACGGGGATGGCCCCAAGGCGGCGGACCTTATCAGACCAGGCCTGAAGGCCCTGGTTAATCTTATCCTGAATGGCGATGGCCTTATCTGAGTTTGTTTTGAAGAAGGTCAGTTGAGAATTCAAAACGTTGAGTTCTCGCTTGGTTTTCCCGGAAATGAGCATAAGAAGTGGAACGAGCTCGAGCGCCTCTTCATGCGAGAACGTTCGGCTTTTGTTCAAAGGATAAATGCTCCGGATATTCTCTAGATCAGGACCCATCAGTCAAATTGCCCTTGTCGTAGTTTGCGTTCAACGTCTTTCTTAGCAGCAGTATCGCGCTTATCAAAGAGATTTTTCCCTTTCGCTAACGCAATTTCACACTTCACCAGGCTATCTTTAAAGTACAAGGCAAGAGGGATGACTGTGTAGCCCTTTGTTGCCATTTTTTTTCCAAGCTGAACGATTTCCTGTCGGTTTAACAAGAGCTTACGCTTGCGTGTCTCAGTATGATTGTTGATGTTTCCGAATTCGTAATGGGGGATGGTGGCGTTCTGAAGCCATACTTCACCTGAGGAATCTACGGTGACAAAGGCCTCGTTAATGATTCCCTTACCAAGTCGAAGGGACTTCACTTCCGTACCCATTAACGCTATGCCGCACTCGTACTTGTCTTCGAGAAAGTAGTCATACCCAGCGCGTTGATTTTTACAGATGATCTTAATCCCCATAAGGGATTATTCATATCATCAGTCCCATCGTTTGGGCGACTAGAAATCAGAGCTGGTTCCGGATCAACGGGAGGAGGACATCAATCGTCCGAAGCAGTGCGCGTTTGCCCAAAGGAATGGCCTTGGGATCTTCATGGACGACAACTTCCCGATTTTTTCCTACCAATGTAGACGATGTGCGGAAGCCCTCGATGATCTGAGTCAGTTCTCGGGCAAGGCCCGTGTCCTCCGCGTCGTCAGCGATGACGCCGATTTCGCGGTTGAGAAACGCTGACCGAGGATCGATGTTGTAGGTCCCGATCAGGACCAGCCGGTGATCGATGACTGCGGTTTTAGCGTGGATTGTGTCGGGACCATTGAATTCGTAGAGCTCTATCCCCATCTCGATCATGGTTCGCTTGATGTCCCGGTAGCCGGCCTGGGCCAGAAGGTTATCGGTGGAGTTGAGAGAGTTGGTGATGATTCTTATGCGGACATTTTTTTGCAAGAGGTCCGAAAAGACTTTCATTAAAGCATCGGTGGGAATCAAGTAGGGCGAGACGATATCTACGTCTTCCTTGGCGTTGGCGATCGCTTCCAGGAGATCGGAGTTCAGAGCGGCCGTTTCTTTTGAAACAAGTTTTTGTGGTTCATGAGAATGGAAGCGGACACGACTCAGATTGTAAGAAGACGAAAACCAATTATTACCCGAGTTTGAAATCACGAGGTCATCATCCTGCGTAGTCGTGATCTCTTTCAAGATGGCGAGGATTCTCTCTTTCTCCCGCTCAACCTCGGCTTTGGCAATGGCCTTCAGTTCTGCGCAGTGATCGGTCTGTTCATTTAAAACGACTGGGCAGGGAGCAGAGAGCTGCTCTGGCCGGTAGCGACCGAGCCTCACAGGTTTAACGAAGGGAGCTCCCCAGGCAACGTTAAAGTTTTCACGGGCCTTGGTGGCGACCTCGCCGCGAGCGATGAGGTCAAGGTCTGTGAAATTTCGCTTCCGGTTAATGCCGAAGTACTTATCCCCGACGTTGCGGCCACCGGTGATAATCGTTTCGCGATCGGCGATGAGCATCTTGGCGTGATTCCGATGGGTGGCCCGCAGGAGATTGATCGAGAGAGGTTTGTAGACTTTGCTCTCGAGGTTTTCTCCCCCGAGAGCGAGGAGTGCCGCGAAGGTCTCTTTGGGAATGGTGTTCGACAGAGCATCGAGCATAACCTTGACTTTTACACCGCGTCTTGCAGCCTCGACGAGGAGACCCATGCCTCCGACAGATTGATCGTCGTTCCAGACGGAGAAATATTCCACGAGGAGTTCTTCCTTTGCCTCTTGAATGATATCGACTCGTGCCTGAAGGGCGTCCCGGTCGGCACGGAGGAAGCGCAGATCGTCTGCGTGTGCCATCGTAGTGGCTAAGAGAGCGGTGAGAATGAGTTTCATGGAACGAACCTTCTGGAAGACAATGTTGAGTCTCATCTTACGTTATGGAAGGGCGCTCCAGGTGGGAGGGTGGTAATTTCTGCTTATTGCTGTTTAAAAATTGGACGATCTTGTGTAACAGCTCAAAATTGTGGGTAATAGACTCCGGTCATTTGCGAAAGGTCTTTTTAGTTGTCGTAGATAACTGCCCAGTGCGGAAAGATATTACGTTGCACCCTCCTTGGCATGTCTTTTGTTGGCGTTTCATGAAGTGGCTTGAGCGAGTAAAGGTAAATGACATAGCAGTTCCACCCACAACCAACCTCGATTTCAACTCGCGCTATCCGGTGAGGAGGTTTGGATTCGAAGGTCGCAGTCGCCATTAATATGTCCAAACCGGAGGTCGTTGCAGAGGCCAGGATCGAGTGCAAAGTACGAGTGCTTTCAGAGTCCATAGGGCGCGATGGGGTCTGGGAGAGTGTGCAAGTGGTCCGATGATCTGAAGCGTACTGTTCTCGCTTATAGTGAAGCACCTTACACCAGTCTTGATAGCGATAGAAAGTGACCTGTTTTTTCTCCAATGCCGAGAGGAATCCAGACTCTACGAGGCGCTTTATTTGCTCTGCCTCTGTCTGGGAGTGGTCACCTTTGAAGTAAAGGAATGTCAGTAGTGCTAAAGTCAATGTGATGAAGACTCTGATCTTCGTTTGTCGACAAATGCTCAGAGTCTGCTGGATATACTTTTTAATCCTCTTCATCATATAGCTTGGAACTTTCAAACAGAGCAAGAACCTGCTCTAAGCTTAGTGCCTCAGCTCTGACCTGCGGATGAACTCCCGCCCTCTCAAGTATCCGCTGTGCTTTATCTGCACCCATCAGTGCTTTAAGAATTCCGCCGAGCTGCTTTCTGCGTTGACCAAACACCGGTCGCAGAAACGCTTCAAAGCGATCAATATCCTCAAGCGGTATGAGTGAAGTCGACCTGCGCTTAAAGCCAAGAACCTGAGAATCCACCTTCGGCGGTGGCACGAACGCCCCGGGTGGAGCGTACACAACATGTTTAAGCTCAAACTGAGACAGGCACATCACATGGAGCGACCCCATGGCATTGCGCGGATCATTCGGAAGAATCTTCTGCGCCACCTCTTTCTGATACATAAGGGTCATGTGAGTGATCTCTGGAATCCGAAGAAAAGAAAGAGTCAGTGGAACACTGACGTTGTAGGGTAAGTTAGAGACGAGCCAGATGGAGCGGAAGCCGTGACGGGCGAGGAAGTCGGCCCAGTTAAACTCGAGGGCGTCTTGCCGGTAGATTCTCTCCCCTCCGACCACCGGAGTTAGGAGTTCTACGAAGCGCTCGTCCATCTCGATCACGAAGAGTGGTTTGCCGTAAGCCGCGAGATGAGGAGTCAATACCGCGGGCCCTGGACCGATTTCGACAATGGCGTCGACGTCGGGAGGAAGAGGGGAGGTGATTTTTCCGATCACCGTCGGACTATTAAGGAAATGCTGGCCAAAACTTTTGTTGGCCTCCGGAAAGCGACCCACTACTTCTTCTCCAGAAAGCGGGAGCGGGCATCTAGGCTTAGGCACTCCGGGTACTCCAGGCGTAGCTCCGGAACCCTGGCCGCCCAGTTGGCGACCATTCCGGCATTGTCAGTGCAATAGAGCGGACTCACGACGTGCACGCGCTTAAAGTGTTCTCGCATGATGACTCCAAGTCGTGAGTTGCAGGCGACACCACCCCCGATAACGATGGGGGTCTCGAAGGTTTTCACGTTTCCCTTAAGTATCTTTTCGATGATTTCTTGTGCCTTCATCCTGAGAGTTTGAACGATCGCCTCTTGATAGCTGGCGCAGAGGTGGGAGAGTTCACTTTTAATCTCTTCTGGGGTCATTTTTTGCAGTCGGACCCGGAGAGAGGTCTTGAGGCCCGAATAGCTCATCTTGCCTGGCCTATCTCG
>JACCDR011749563.1_pt1 | contig 17143 bp, 21 predicted proteins | sample 7446431 | NCBI WGS metagenome assembly JACCDR01 (sample SAMN15323443, study PRJNA562643) | freshwater metagenome | isolation source: river surface water | place: USA:Blue River Watershed | collected 2017-08-17
AGCGTCTGACAGCCCGTATGAGTTCGAAGCTACGCAGAGTGAGGGAGAACAGGGAATGAAGAGGTTCATCGAGCGGGTCGGCGCCCTGGTCGGGGTGCTGGTGCTGGCGCTGGCCGTGGGCGCGCAGCCGGCGGCCGCGGCGCCGGGCGGGTGCCTGACCGCGAACGTCATCTGTTTCTACAACTCGGACACCGACAGCGGCCCGATTCAGATCTACTCCGGCGACGTCGCCCGGAACACCTGTCTGGACGTGCCGGACAACCTGACGTCGTGGATCAAGAACAACACCGGGGTTCGGTGGCGGGTTTTCAAGACGACCAACTGCACGGGCACGGAGGCGCCGATCTACCCGTACACCGCTGGGCCGATGAACAGCACGTGGAACAACGTCATCGGGTCGACGGTGCGGACGTCGTCGACGTCGAAGGTGGCCGGCCCGTCGGCGATGGTGACCGGCTGATGCCGGCGCCGAAGCCCGGCGACGACGGGTACACGAAAATCAACTGCCTCGCGGCGGCGGTTCCGGCGCTGCTGGCCACGCTGGTTTACGCCCTGCCGCGCATGTGGTGGGACGACCGGAAGGCCCGGCGTGCGGCCCGGCGGTGACTGGCGTCGCGGTTCGCGACGGTGGGCGGGTCCTGCTGGTCGGGGGCCTGGTCGTGCTCGCCGCGGGGGTCGTGGCCCTGGCCGCGGCGGTTGGGGAGCTGGCCTACGGCCGTAGGCTGGTTCGGTAGGAAGGTGCTCGAGCGGGCGCCCGGGGATGGTGAGCTGTCGCCCCGGGCGCCCGTTGCCGTCCCGGTGCGATGATGGGTGCACGCCGGCCCGGTGGTCACGCAGCGACCGGGCCACGCGGGCGGGAGCCGGGCTGCGGGAGATTGGGGCACGGGATGCGCAGGGGCACGAAGCCGATCGAGGATCGGTCGACAGCACGGAACCGGATGCCGGTGCTCGAGTGGACGGAGTTCCCCGACGTCGCGTTCGACGGGCCGAAGTTGCCGCAGCGGTGGGTGACGCCGAAGGGTGGCGGGCCGGAGGTCAAGGCGCCCTGGCCGCAGGTGACGAAGCGGTGGTGGGAGACGGTGCGGAAGATGCCGCACTGCCGGGACTGGTCGGCGACGGATTGGGAGTTCGGTTTCGGGTCGGCGGAGTTGCACGCGCGGTTGTCGGAGGGCAAGGGGTCGTTCACCGAGCTCCGGCAGCGTGAGGCGCTGATGGGGATGACGGCGGACGCCCGGTACTCGCAGCGGATCCGCTATGTGAAGCCGTCCGCGGCGACTCAGGCGGAGGTCGAGGAGCCGGCGGCGGTGGCGGCGGCCGCGGGGAACGTGGTCGCGGTCGACTTCGGCGAGATGTACGGGAGCGCGTCGTGAGCCGGGAGTCGTTCGTCGCGCGGGACGAAGCGGCCGCGTGGTTCCGTGACCGCGGCGTGATCGACCCGCGGGATTCGGTGGCGGCCGCCTGGGCGGAGCTCGAGGCCGGGCCGACGCAGTACGGGACGTCGATGCACTACCCGTCGTGCCGAGTGCACGGCTGCTCCGGGTGCCTGCCGCCGGTGCTCGAGGGCGAGATCGTCGAGCCGTGGATCGGCCCGGGCGCCTGGGCCGGTGCCGTGCCGGCTGACCCGCGCGACCGGGAGGCGGTGTTCGCGCTGGTCCGCGATGGAATCGTGCGGGTGGACGTCCCGGACGTCCGGTGACCGACCTGGCCGTCCCGGAGACGCCGGCGTTCGACTTGCCCCCGGGCTACTACTTCGACCGCTGGTATGGCACCCGGGCACTCATGACGTTGCCCTGGCCGGAGCGGCTCGAGGATCTCCCCCCGTCGCTGGGGCCGGCGCTCATCGCCTGGGCGGAGTGGCGCACGTACGACGTCACCGGGGTGCCCGGCCTGATCCACCCGATCACCGGCGACCGGTGGCGCTACACCCCGGGGCAGCGGCGGTTCCTGCACCAGTGGTACGCGTACGACCCGGTCACCGGCCGGTGGCTGTTCCGGCGCGGCGTGAAGCGCGGCGCGAAGGGCACCGGGAAGGACCCGTTCGGCGCCGCGCTGTGCCTGGGCGAGTTCATCGGCCCGACCCGGCTCGAGGTCTCCGACCGGTCGCCGACCGGCTGGGTCGGGGTGCGGCACCGGATGCCGCTGGTGCAGATCGCGTCCAACTCGGAGGCGCAGTCGAAGGACGTCCTCCGGGTGGCCAACGGCATGTTGCCGATCGAGACGCGGGACTACTTCGCGATCGACTGCGGGCAGACCCGGACCATCCTGAAGGACTCGTCGGCTCGGCTCGAGGTGCTCACCGCGTCGGAGGAGACGGCCGAAGGCGACCCGGCGACGTTCATCTTCCTGAACGAGACGCACCACATGACCAGGGAGAATCGCGGCCACACGATCGCGGCGGTGGCGCGGCGCAACGTCGGCAAGTCGCCGATCTACATTCAGGCCCGGATGGTCGACGGCACGAACGCCCACCAACAGGGTGAGGACTCCGTCGCCGAACGGACGTACGAAGCGTGGCAGGCGCAGGCGTCCGGTGAGGCGAAGCTGCGGGACATCTTGTACGACTCGATCGAGGCGCCGCCTGACACCGACCTGGCCGATGAGGAGTCGCTGCGGGCCGGCGTGCTCGCGGCCTACTGTGACGCCCCGTGGACCGACGTCGAGCGCAAGATCGGTGAGGTTTACGACACCGAGACGACGCAGGCGGACGCGATCCGCTACTACCTGAACGGCCTGGGCGAAGATCAGGACGCGTGGTGCTCGCCGATCAAGTTCTCGCTGCTGGCCCGCCGGTCGGACATGCGCGCGGGTGAGCAGATCTCGATGTTCCTCGACTGTTCGAAGAGCCGGGACGCTACCGCGCTGATGGGGTGCCGACTGCGGGACGGCTTCGTGTTCACCCTGGGCTGCTGGACGCGGCCGCCCGGCAAGCGCGGCGAAAACTGGCTGGCCCCCCGGGACCAGGTTGACGCGGTCGTGCGGTCCGCGTGGGCGAAATACCGGGTCGAGTGGTTCGGCGTCGACCCGTCGCCGGCCCTCGACGACACCGACGAGTCGCTGTATTGGATGGCCCTGGTCGACGCGTGGCACCGGGACTTCCGGCGCAAGCTGCGGGTCTGGGCCACCGGCGGCGAGGTGCGCGGCTCGAGCGTGCTGTTCGACATGCGGATCAAGACCCCGGGTGGTATCCAGCGGAACCAGGCGTTCACGCAGGCCGCGATGATGTGCCGGCTCGATATCGACGAGTTCGGGACGCTGTTCCACGACGGCGACCCGCGGCTCCGGCGGCACGTGGCCAACGCGAAGCGCCGGCCGAACCCCTGGGGGGAGTCGCTGTCGAAGGTGTCCCGGTCGTCGTCGAAGCACGTTGACCTAGCGGTAGCGATGGTCGGTGCGAGGATGGGCCGGAGATTCGTGCTCAACTCGGGCCGGGTGCGGGAGCGTTCAGGGGAGGCTTCGTTCTGATGGTGATGAACGCAACGGAGGCGGCGACCGTCGGCCGGGAGATGGTCAAGCAACTCAGCAACGACCGTACGCAGCTCGATATCCTCCGGCGCTACTGGCTGGGCCGTCAGCCGTTGCCGCTGGTCGTGCCGCAGTCGGCGCCGCGCGAGGTGCGGGAAATGGCCCGGGTCGCGCGGGTCAACGTCATCAAGATCGTGGTCGAGTCGATCACGCAGTCGATGATCGTCGACTCGATCCGTGCGACCGACCGCGACGAAGACCCGATCATTGCGCGGGCGTGGTCGATCTGGCAGGCGAACGGGATGGACCGGCGGCAGTTCGGGCTGACCCGGGCGACGACCGCGTACGGCACCGGCTACATGCTGGTGCTCCCGGGCGAGCCGGAGCCGGTGATGCGGCCCTACTCGCCGCGGCACCTGACCGCGGCGTACGGCACCGACGATGTGTGGCCGGTCCGGGCGCTGGCCAAGAATGTCCGCACCCCGGGGTATCGCCTGATCGACGACGAAGCGGTGTACGAGCTCGCGGAGGTCGCCGGCTCCGACACCCTGACGATGGTCGGCGACCCGATGATCCACAACGCGAAGTACGGCGGCCGGCGGGTCTGCCCGGTGATCCGGTACGACGACGCGGAAGACCTCGACCTCGAGGACGACGCGGCCGACGACCTGACGACCCCGATCTCCGGGTACGTGCAGCGGTCGACGATCGTGGCCGGGCAGATTGCCCCCCTGGTCGACTTGCAGGATCAGATCAACCTGACCAGCTTCAGCCTGAAGGCCGCGGAGTGGTATTCGGCGTTCCGGCAGCGGTGGATCATCGGCACGAAGCTGACCGCGGAGCAGAAAGTCGAGTCCGGGGCGTCGCAGACGTGGGCGTTCGATGAGGACCCGGACCGGATGCGGATCGGCGAGTTCGCGCAGACGGACCTCCGCGGGTACCTCGACAGCCGTGCGGAGTCGATGAAGTTCGCGGCCGTGCTGTCGCAGACGCCCGTGCACGAGCTCGTCGGCGAGCTCGTCAACCTGTCGGCGGAGGCGCTCGCGGCCGCGGAGGTGGGCCGGGACCGGATGATCGGGGAGCGGCGCACCGGAGCGGCGGAGTCCCACGAGCAAGCCCTGGCCGTCGCGGTCGAGTATGTCGGCGCCGGGGTGCTCCCGGTCGACGCGGAGATGGTCTACCGCGACACCAGCGCGCGCGCGTTCGGCGCGGTCGTCGACGGCCTGGGGAAGCTGGCGCAGATGCTTCAGGTGCCGCCGCAGGAGTTGTGGGAGAAGGTGCCCGGCGCGACCCGGCAGGACGTCAAGCGGTGGAAGGAGGCGTTCGAGGCCGGCGACAGCCTGGCGCAGATGAACGCCCTACTCGACTCGCAGGCCGGCGGCGGCGAGACCCGGACCGGGTCGGGGATCATCCTGCCGCCCGGCGTGACGGTCTGATGGCCGAGACGCAGGAGGCGGCCCGGCTGACCGAGGTCTACCGCGCCGACCAGCTGGCCACGCGGGCGCGCGCGCTGCGGCGGGTGTCCGGCCTGTGGGTGGCGGTCGACGTCGCCAACCTGTCGATGGGGATCGGGGCGTTCGCGCAAGCGGCGGCCGGCGTGCTGCTGGGCTACGCGAACGAGTCGGCCCTGGCCACCCTGGCCTACCTCGGTGAGTTCCGCGACGCGGAGGAGGTCCGCGGGTCGATGCGCTACCGGCCCGGCGAGCTCCCGACCGTCGAGGCGGCCGCCGGGCTGCTCCGCGGCTCCGCGCTGTCCGGCATCATCGACGGCCGGAAGGCCGGCATGAACCTGGCCCGGGCCAAGTCGAACGGCATGGTGAAGATGCTGGGCGACGCCGGGAAGCTGGTCCTCGGTGGCGGCCGGTCGACGATCGTCCGCGCGTCCCGGGAGGACCCGGAGGCGAAGGGATTCGAGCGGCAGACCTCATCGTCGGCGTGCTCGTTCTGCCTGATGCTGGCCTCCCGCGGCCCGGTCTACAAGACGCAGCGGTCCGCGTCGTTCGAGTCGCACGGGCATTGCGCGTGCACCGGCGAGCTCGTCTTCGTGCGCGACTCCGACTCCGGCCCGCTGCGGGAAGAGTGGCTCGAGGTGACGGCCGGGCTGTCCGGCAAGGATGCCCGGAACGCGTGGCGGCGACACGTCGAGCGGGAGCGCGCGGCCGGCGCACCTCTCGGGTGAGGACGCGCCGGGGAGATCGGCGTATAACCTGTCCGTGACGGCCCGGTCCGGACGGGTCGCGTGACGGGCCGGAGCGGCTCGGGAAGAGGGCACGATGAGCGGCGACGGCACGGGCAACGACAACGGCAGCGGCGGGAACGGCGGGAGCGGGGGCCGTACGTTCACCCAACAGGACATCGATCGGGCGTTCGCGGCTGGGAAGTACGACGCACGGCAGGAGGCCGGGCAGAAGTACGGCGACTATGACGAGCTGAAGAAGCGGGCGGCGGCGGCCGACGCGCAGAAGTCGGACATCGAGAAGCTGACCGAATCGGTCAAGGCGATGCAGGAGCGCGCGGAGAAAGCGGAGCGCGAGGCGCTGCGGCGGGACGCGGCGGAGGCCGTGAACCTTCCGAAGGCGTTCGCGGCGCAACTCTCCGGGACGACGCGGGAGGAGCTCGACCGGCACGCCCGTGAGATGGTGGAGTCGTTCGCCTCGATGGGCGTCAAGGTGGAGAACGGGAAGATCGTCGGGTCGATGTCGGGCGGCGACGGTCAGGGCGGATCCGGCGACGGCGGCAACGGCGGCGCGGGGGACGGCAAGGGGAACGGCGGCAGTGCCGGGCAGGGCAACGCAGGCGGCGGGAACGCCGGCGGCGGGCAGGGTGACGGAGGGCAGGGCGGCGATAGGCAGCGCGGCGGCCGCCCGATCGAGAAACTCCGCTCCGGAGCGAACCCCGGGGGTGGCGACGGCGCCACCGACGACCCGGAAAAGGTCGCTCAGGAGATCCTTTCGTCGCGCGCGTTCTGACCGGTAGGGCGGATTGGCCGCCTACCCGACACGAGAGGCAAGGTGCCTTGACATGGCGCAACTGACCGCACAGGGCATCGCTGCTCTGTCCGTGGCGCTGCTCCGCCGACAGCTGGTCCTGGCGGCGACCGTCTCCACGGTCGACGGCGGCGAGTTCACGGGCGGCAACGGCGACACGATCACCGTTCGCGTGCCGCAGCCGGCCACCGCCCGGGAGCAGACGAACCCCGGCGACACGATCACCTGGGACGACCTGAACGAGGTTCCGGTCGCGCTGCGGGTGAAGCACCTCTACCACGCGACCCGGATCTCCGACCAGGCGCTCACGATGACGCTGCGGAACTTCGGCCAGCAGATCACCCTCCCGCAGGTCGTCGCGGTGGCGACCAAGGCGGAGGACCAGGTCGCCGCGGTCATCAACGCCCGGTCGGCGGACATCAACGTTTCGGCCGACGGGTCGGACGTCGACGCGGCCGTGCTCGAGGCCCGGACGACGCTGTCGCGGAACCTGGTCCCCCCGGGCGACCGGTTCCTCGCGGTGTCCCCGGAGTTCGGCGAGTTCCTGCTGGCGTCCGGCAAGCTGACCGACGTGTCGCAGTCCGGCTCCGACTCGGCGCTGCGGGAGGCCGTGATCGGCCGCTACCGCGGTTTCACCGTGGTCGAGTCGGCGGGCCTCGACGCCGGTGAGGCGGCCGCCTACCACCGCTCCGGCATCACCTGGGGCAACGTCCGGCCGGCCACCCCTCAGGGCGCGGCGGTCACCGCGGCGCACACGGAGGGCGGGATCAACATGCGGCAGATCTTCCACTACAACCCGCTGATCCTGTCGGACCAGAGCGTCGTGTCGACGTTCGCCGGCGCGGCCCTGGTCCCGGAGGACGGCACCGGCACGAACGGCACGATCTTCAAGCGGATCGTCAAGTTCGGCACTTCGGACAGCTGAGTCGTGGATGCGGTCTACCTGTTCGGCGGTGGCGGCGAGGCGGAGCTGAGGCACTCGCTCCGCACGCTGGCCAACCTCCGGCAGGTGGACCGCGTCGCGGTCGCTGGCGCGCATCCCGACTGGCTGTCCGGCCGGGTGCTGCACATCACCCCTGAGAACCACCGGCCCGGCAAGCACCACGACACGTGGGCCAACCTCGCCGCGGCGTGCGCCGACCGCCGGCTGTCCGACGAGTTCGTGCTGATGAACGACGACTTCTTCGTGCTCGAGCCGACCGACGTGATCCCGGTCTGGCACGCCGGCGTGCTCTCCCGCTACCAGCTGCGCACGAAGTATCAGGACCGGCGCCGCGACCAGGTGCTCGACGTCCTCGACCGCGTCGCTGCCCCGGGCCGGCTGTCGTACGAGCTCCACTTCCCGATGGTCATGCACCGGCACCTCATGGCCGGCCTGATGCGCCGGGCCGTCGACGCCCTTCCGCCCGGCGCCGAACCTCCGTGGAAGAGGACCCTGTACGGCAACTTCGCGCACCCCGGGGTCGGGGAGCTGCACGCCGACGTCAAGGTCCGCGACTTCGACCAGGTGCCCGCGGCCGGGCAGCGGTTCGTGTCGACGTCCGACTACACGTGGCGGCGCGGCGCGGTGGGAGTATGGCTGCGGGAGCGGTTCGAGCGGCCGTCCCCTTTCGAACGCTAGGGGGTAGCTATGGCCGACCGGCCGACACTCGCCACGCTGGCGAAGCTGATCGAGAAGATCGGGTACACACCGCAGGGCGCGGAGTCGACCCGGGCGAATGACTGCCTGGTCGAGGCGTCCGAGCTCATCCGGGACGCGGCTGAGGTGACCTGGCTGTCCGGCGACGGGCTGTCGGTGGTGAACGTTCCGCCGCGGGTCGAGCGGATCTGTCTCGCCGCGGCGTACCGGGGCTTCGACAACGCCCGCGCGCTGTCGCAGCGGTCCGTCGGCGACTCGTCGCAGTCGTGGGACCGGCAGGGCGTCGAGGGCGGCGCCGCGGTGTTCCTCACCCCGACCGAGGAAGCGGCCGTGAAGAAGGCGGCCGGTACCGGGTCGCTGGCCGTGCTGACGTCGGTTTCGCCGTACTCCGGTGACTGGCCGGTCGACGCCGGCATGGTCGAAAGCCTGAACACCCCGTGACCGCGGATCGGATCGACGCGTACGAGCTCAACCGCACGCTGACGGTGTCGCGGGCGACGCTGGTGGACGACGGCCAGGGCGGCCAGGAAGAGACGTTCGGCCAGGTCGGCGAGGTGCTGGCCAAGGTGAACGAGCCGTCGTCCGCGGAGCGGATCGAAGCCATGCGGTCGGGGGTGGAGCTCACGTTCACGCTGCACATGCTCCCGGACGCCGATGTGCGGCGTAACGACGTGCTCGCCGGCGGTGGGGAGGCGTACCGCGTGAAGGCGGTCACCTTCCCGTCGACGCGGGTATATCTTCGCGCTGAGTGCAGCCGCGACCAGTCCGAAGACGAGTAGGGGAGAACAGGGCCATGCACAACAGAACGGTGATGCGGGCGATCCGCAGCGGGATCATCAAGGGTGACCCGGGTCGTCCTCGGACGATCATCACGGAGGGGAAGTCGACGGCGCACGCTGGCCACCCGATCGTGCGGGAGCACCCGCACCTGTGGGGCGAGATCGTGCCGGAGTTCCCGATCGAGGAGGACGCGTTCGACGCGGCCTATCAGGAGGCCGGAGCGAACCACACGGAGGCGCTCCGGGCGATCCTGACCGGTTTGGCGGACCGCGGGTACGAGCTCGTCGCGCCGCCGGAGGTGGACGTGACGGACCAGCTGGTCGCGCTGGTGTTCTCGGCGATCGATCACCCGCGGGTGCCGTGCGCCGGCGACTGCGGGGTGACGGACCCGCACGCTCACCAGGTCGACGCGGCAGGGGTTTCTCCCGCCCCGGGCACGGAGGACGGCCCGCACCCGGTGGCCGGTGACCTCCGGCGCACGGAGAGCGGCCAGCTTCAGGAGTGGGGCGACGGCATGTGGCACGACGTCGACGACCCGCCCGCGGTGGCGCCGAACCCCGACCCGACCGGCCCGGTCGAGACGGAGCCGGGATGCATGCACCCCGACTGCGTGCTCGAGCACCCGCACATCGGCCCGGCCGTCCTGGCCACTGACGCCCCCCTGAACGAGGGCCAGGCGGCCGCGGAGCCGGCCAGCACGGAGCCGGAGCCGGCGGCCGACCTCGGAACCACGGAGGGCCGGAAGGCGGTCCGGGAGTGGGCCGAAGAGCACGGGTACGAGGTCAAGCCGACCGGCCCGCTTCCTCAGGTCGTCGTCGACGCCTACAAGGAAGCCCACCCGGGGGCCTGACGTGGCGCAGAACATCACCATCAAGGGGTTGGCCCGGCTCGACCGGAAGCTAGGCCGGATGCCGCGCGTGATCGAGGAGGCGGCCCGGCAGGCGGTCAAGGATGAGGTCGAGGCGACCGGCCGGGACATGCGGCAGCTGGCCCCGGTCGACACCCGGGAGCTCGTCGAGTCGATCCAAGAGGAGATCAACGAGGGTGGGCTGTCCGGCCAGGTCTACCCCCGGGCTCCGCACGCGGCGTTCGTGAACGACGGCACCTACAGCCACCCGGCGCAGCCGTTCGCCACGTCGACGGGCAAGCTGTCGCGCCGGCGGTTCCGGAAGCGCACGAAGGAGCTCGCGGAGGATATCCGGCGCCGGCTCGCCTGGGGTGGTGCCTGATGCCGCCGGGGCTGGTCGTCGATGACCCGCTGAACGCGGTGCAGGCCGCGTTCTACACCGCGGCGAAGGCCGACCCGCAGCTGATGGCGCTGCTCCCCGGGGGCGTGCACGACGAGGTGCCGGAGAAAGAGGTCCGTGATTACGTCGTGCTGGGCGACCACCTGTCCCTGCCGGACAACGATCACTCGTCGTTCGGCCGGGAGATCACGCAGACGTTCCACATCTGGACGAAGTCGCGGGGGACGAAGCGCGGGCAGACGATCGCGGCCCGGTGGAACGCGCTGTTCGACCACCAACGGGGATCGATCGTCGTCCCGGGCCATAAAATCGTGTCGATCAGGAACGAGTTTCAGCAGGCCCTCCGGGATCCTGACCCGGAATGGAGACAAACACTGATCCGGTACCGGATCCACACACAGCAGTTGGCCTAGGGAGGGCGACAGGATGAGCGGGCTCGACGCATTCGGGACGCAGTTCTACCGCGGGAACGGGGCGACGCCGACGGAGGCGTTCACCGCTATGGCGAACGTGACGTCCGTGACGTCGCCGGAGCGTACCCGGGACACGATCGACGTGACGGCGCACGACAGCCCGGACGGCTGGAGGGAGTTCGTCGGGTCGCTGAAGGACGGCGGCGAGGTGTCGCTGGAAATCAACTACGACCCGTCGAACGACACTCACGACCTCGACGACGACTTCGACGACAAGCTCCCCCGGAGCTACCGGGTGGTAATCCTGCCGGGCGACCCCGACGAGCACACCTGGGACTTCAAGGCGATCCTGACGCAGCTGTCGGAGGAGTTCCCGCACGACGACAAGATGTCCCGGACGATGACCGTCAAGGTGTCCGGGAAGCCGACCCTCACCCCGACCGGCAGCTGACCGGCGTACGATCGGGCCGGATCCCACCCCGCAGCCCCGGACGACCCCCGTGGTCCGGGGCTGCTCTATGCCTGGGGTCGCATACGCTGGCGGTCGACACCCGGCGACCGGCCGGGCGGGAACCGGAAGGCACGGGCAATGGGATACCTGAGTAAGGATGCGATCTTCGCGGCCGATGACGTCGAGTTCGAAGACGTCGACACCCCGGAGTGGGGCGAGGGTGCGAAGGTCCGGATCAAGTCGATCTCCGGAACGCAGCGCGACGCGTACGAGACCAGCCTGGTCGTCGAGCGGGGCGGCAACCGCACGCTGAACACCCGCAACGCGCGGGCGAAGCTGCTGGTGCTGTGCATCGTCGATGAGGCCGGCCAGCGCATGTTCACCGACGAGCGCGACATTCACCGCCTGGGCGCGAAGAACGCGAAGGTGGTCGAGCGGATCTTCGACGCGTGCCGGAAGCTGTCGGGCCTGTCGAAGGAGGACGTCGACAGCCTGACCGAGGATTTCGACGAGACCCGGGACGATCCTTCGCTCACCGACTAGCGACCGTCCTGGGCTGCACCGTCGATGAGGCCCTGGCCCGGGTGTCGTCGAAGGAGTACACGGGGTGGCTGGTCTACGAGCGCATGTTCGGCCCGCTGGGGCCGGAGCGGCTCGACTACCTGTTCGCGCAGTTGCAGGCCACGCTGGCGAACACGAACAGGAAGAAGGGCGCGAAGCCGTACCGCGCGGACCAGTTCGCCCCACCCTGGTCGGACACGAAGTCGTGGCCCTGGTCGACGACGTCGAGGCAGGGGCCGCAGACCGGGGAGGACATTCTGCGTACGGTGATGTCAGCGCACCGTGCGATGGGCGGCAAAGTAGAGGGGCGGCGGCGACGTGGCGACGATCGAGGACCTACTGATCAAGATCGGCGTCGACACGAAGTCGGCGAGCAAACAGGCTGACGGCTTCCGCAAGGACATGTCGAAGACCTGGGACGGGCTGAAGAAGGGAGCGGCGGCCGGTGGCGCGGCCGTCGGTCTCGCCCTGGTCGCCGGGATGCAATCGGTGATCGAGTCGTCGAAGCCGGTGGCCCTGTTGCAGGCGCAGCTGGGCGGGAGCGCGGAGTTCGCCGGCGCCGCGGGGAAGGCCGCGGGTGACCTATACGCGCGGGGCGTGGTCGACTCGATGGACACCGCAGCTGGCACGATCAAGGCCCTGTTTCAGAACGGGCTGCTCCCGAAGGACGCGGCGCAAAAGGACGTCGACCGGATCGCGGGCAAGCTGTCGACGCTGTCGACGATCTCCGAAGAGGAGTCCGGGAAGGTCGCGGCCGCGGTTCAGCAGATGGTCCGGAACGGCATCGTCAAGAATGTCGATGAGGGTATGGACCTGATGGTCGCCGGCATTCAGGGCGGGGTGAATAAGTCGGAGGACATCTTCGACACCATGAATGAGTACGGGACGCAGTTCAGAAAGCTGGGCCTCGACGGGGCTACCGCAATGGGTCTGATGAACCAGGCCATTCAGGCCGGCGCCCGGGACTCCGACACCGCGGCCGACGCCCTGAAGGAGTTCTCGATCCGGGCGATCGACGGCTCGAAAGCGTCGTCGGACGCGTACAAGGCGCTGGGCCTCGACGCGAAGAAAATGACCGACATCATGGCGAAGGGCGGCGACTTCGCGAACGAGGGCCTGGCCACCGTGCTCGACAGCCTCCGGAAGATGGACGACCCGGTCAAGCGGAACGCGGCCGCGGTCGGGCTGTTCGGCACGAAGGCCGAAGACCTGGGTGACGCCCTGTTCGCGATGAACCCTGAGACGGCGGCGAAGGCCCTGGGCGACATGGCCGGCGCCGCGGATAAGGCCGGCCAGACCCTCGAGCAGTCGGCGGGGGCGAAGCTCGAGGCATTCAAGCGGAAGGCGATCGGGGAGCTCACGGAGCAGATCGTCAAGCTGCTCCCGGCGATCGAGGCCACGTTCGGGTGGCTCGCGAAGAACAGTTCGTGGGTGCAGCCCCTCGCGGTCGGGCTGGGGCTGCTGGCCGCGGCGATCGGCATCATCGTCGCGGTGCAGTGGGCGTGGAACGCGGCCCTGGCGCTGTCGCCGGTGACGTGGATCGTGCTGGGGATCATCGCCCTGATCGCGGTGATCGTCTACCTCGCGACGAAGACGACGTTCTTCAAGACGATCTGGGAGGCCGTGTGGGGCTTCCTGAAGATGGTCGGGGCGTGGTTCGCAGGGCCGTTCGCCAATTTCTTCGTCATGCTGGGGAAGAAGATCGCGGCGTTCGCGGTCGGCGCGTGGAACATGGTCAAAGCCTATTTCGGGTTCTGGTATGGCCTGTTCATCAAGGTCCGCGATTGGGGCGTGCAGGCGGTTATCTGGCTGGTCAAGAAATGGGTCTCGTTCGTCGACTACATTCGGGCCATCCCGAAGAAGATCAGTAGCGCGCTGTCGCGCATGTGGGACGGGCTGAAGTCGGGGTTCCGGGCCGCGATCAACTGGGTGATCTCCCGGTGGAACGGCCTGTCGTTCACCATCCCGTCGGTGACGATCCTCGGGAAGACCCTGGGCGGCGGCACCCTGTCGACGCCGAACATTCCCATGCTGGCCGATGGCGGTGTCGTGCCGGCCACCCCCGGCGGCCGCCTGGTCGTCATGGGCGAGGGCGGCGAGGATGAGGTCGCGGCGCCCGTGTCGAAACTGCCCGACCTGGGCGGCGGCCGGGACATCACGATCGTCCTGACCGCGGACGACTCGAAGGCCGGCCGGGTGCTGGTTGAATTGCTCCGACCCGTGGTCAAGGAAAAGGGCGGGGACGTGCAGGTCGTGATCGGGCAGAAGAAGAGGGGATAGGCCGGTGGCTGACTACGGGGTTGACGTCCTGATCGACGGGGTGTGGACCCCGGTCAGCACCCTCGAGGCCGACGGGGTCGAGGTGTCCGGCGGCCGGGCGAAGGACGTCGGAGAGCCTGACCCCCTCGAGCTCAACGCGACCCTGATCGACCAGGACGGCAACCTCAACGCCCGCAACGTCCGCGGGACCAACTTCGGGAAGCTGGGCCAGGGCCAGCAGATCAGGCTGACGAAGCCGGCGCCGGACACACACCTCTGGGTGCCGTCGACGTCGTCCGGGGCGGCCACCCCCGACGTCGCCGCGCTCGACACCGCCGACCTCGACGTGCGGATCGAGGTGCAGTCGACCACCTACCAGGGCGCCAACGGCACCACCCTGTGCGGCAAGTACGACACCGGCGGCAACCAGCGGTCATGGATCGTGTTCATCAGCGAGTTGGGCTACCCGGCGGTGCGCTGGTCGCCCGACGGCACCCTGACCAACGCGCGGACCGTCATCCACGACGAGAAGATGCCGTACGACGTCGAGGGCCGGATCACGATGCGGTTCTACGTCGACACCGACAACGGCTCCGGCCAGTACGTCGCCCGGTTCTACTACGCGTATGACGGGGTCGACGCGCCGGGCGGGTGGACGCAGCTGGGCTCCGGCTGGGTGGGCACGGCAACCGCCATGTTCGCGGGTACGGCGCCGCTGCGGGCCGGGCACTCCGCGTTCACCTCGAGCAACATGCCGGTGCGGATCTTCGCGGTGCAGCAGCGCGCCACCATCGGCGGGACGGTGATCGCGAACCCCGATTTCACCGCGGCCACCCCGGGCGCGACCAGCCTGGTCGACTCGACCGGGAAGACGTGGACGCTGTACGGGGTCGCCGACTTCCGCGACGTCGACGTGCGCGGCACAGCGGAGCTCCAGAAGTGGCCGGCCCGGTGGACGGTCGATGAGGCGTACAAGTGGGCGCCGGTCATCGGGCAGGGAATCTCGCAGCGCATGAAGCGGCCGGCGGCCCGGCTCCGCGACCCGCTGTTCCGGGAGGCGACTGCGGCCGACAACCTCGCCCGAATGATCCAATACTGGCCGATGACGGACGGGTCGTCGTCGACGTCGATCGCGTCGGGCATCGACGGCGGGGAGGTCATGCAAGTCGGCGGGGAGCCGTCCTACGCGTCGTCGAACCGGATCCCCGGCAGTGACCCCCTGGTCGCCATGTCCGACGGGGTCACCATGTCGGCGGTGATCCCCCCGCACACCGTCACCGGCACCTACTCGTTCCGGTTCGTCGCCGACGTGCCCGCGACCGGCTGGGATGAGGTCGACTCCGGCTCCGGATCCGACGGGGTCATGCTCGAGTTTCAGGTGTCCGGCTCCGCGGTACGGTTCTGGCGCCTCGAGCTCACCAGCGTCGGGAGCATCGCCCTGCACGGGTACGCGCCCGACGGCGCCCTGATCGCGGACGGGAACAACGTCTCGTATCAGATGCTCGGGAAGCGGGGCATGATCGGGCTGAACATGACGCAGAACGGCACGGACGTCGATTGGTCGACGTTCGTCCGGTACATCAATGACGACCTGTCGGTGTCGGAGCTGGGGTTCAACCAGACATTCACCTCCCGCACCCTGGGGAAGCTGACCCGGGTGACGGTGGCGCCGCGGGGCAACCTCGACGGCGGCGCGTTCGGGCACCTGATGGTCGGCACCTCGACCAGCCTCGCGGCCGGCATCGACACGGCCATCGTGGGGAACAACGGGGAGACGGCGGCCGCGCAGATGGTTCGGCTCGGTGCGGAGCTCGGGATCCCGGTACGGATCATCGGCACCATCGAGACCACGTCGCCGATGGACCCGCAGCCGTCGGGCACCCCGTGGGATCTGTTCACCCGGTGCGCGATCACCGACGGCGGGATTCTGTACGAGTCCCGGGACGTGATCGGGCTGGAATACCGCACCCGGGGGGCGCTCTACAACGGGCCGTCGATCGCGATCACGTACGACGAGCCGGGCCAGTCTCCGCACCTCGAGCCGGAGGAGCCGGGCGCCGACCTGGTCAACATCTTCACAGCGTCGCGGCCGCGGGGGTCGGAGTACATCGCGGAGCAGAACGTCGGCCGGCTGACGAAGGCGACGTTCCCGGACGGGGCCGGGCCGATGGACGGCGGCGACGAGTTCTCCGTCGAGCTCGACAGCCAGTTGCACGACGCGGCGTGGTGGGGAATCCACCTGTCGACCTGGGATGAGTGGCGGTTCCCGGTCGTCACGTTCAACCTCGAGAAGCTGGCCAGGGCCGGGGAGGCCGGGGAGAAGCTGGCGCGGGCGATCGCGAACGCGCTTCCGGGCGACCGGTTCGTGATCTCGAACCCTCCGGCGGACCTGCCCCCCTGGCCGCTCGACCTGATGATTCAGGGCTGGTCGGAGATGCACCGGGAGTCGGTGTTCGACGCCACTTTCAACACCACCCCGGGCCGGCCCTGGCAGGTCGGTGTGGCCGGCGTCGACCCGGCGGAGTCGGACGGCACGACGCTGACCGACGGGGTCGGTGAGGGCGACCTGGTGTTCCGGTGGGACGTCGTCGGCACCCCCTGGGCGGAAGACTCCGTGTTCCCGCTGATGATGGTGTTCCTCCGGGGCGGTCAGGAGATGGAACGCTTCGAGGTGCTCTCGATCGTCGGGACCGGGTCGACGCAGACGGTCACCGCCCGGCGCGGGGTGGACGGCGGGTGGTCGACGTGGCACCCGGCGGGGACGGTCGTGAAACTGTGGCAGCCGGTGAGGTTCGCCCGATGATCAGGAGGCAGTGATGGCGGGTGTGATTCCCGGGCGGCCGGTGACGAACGCGGAGCTGGCCGGCGCGGGCACGGGGTTCATCGACCGGGTGATCTACACCGCGTCGGGGTCGTTCTCGAAGGGGTCGTTCTCGACGGGCACCCGGTGCCGGGTGATCTGTGTCGGCGGTGGTGGCGGCGGCGCCGGGGCCGGTGCGTCGTCGGCGTCGCAGCACACGAAGGGCGGCGGTGGTGGCGGCGGCGGGTACGCCGAATCGTGGCTCGACTTCGACGACCTGGCCGCGTCGGTGACGGTGACGGTGGGCACCGGCGGCAGCGGCGGTGTCGGCGGGAACAACGGCTCCGCGGGAAACTCGTCGTCGTTCGGCGCGCACGTCGTGGCCACCGCGGGCACCGGCGGCACCACCTCGCCGACGACCGGTAACGCGTCGAGCGCGGGCGGCGGCGCCGGCGGCGGCGCGACGGCCGGCGACTTGCAGGTGTCCGGTCAGGGCGGCGGGTACGCGTTCGGGCAGGGGTCGCTGGGGTCCGGTGGCGGCGGC
>JACCDR010040731.1_pt1 | contig 17141 bp, 32 predicted proteins | sample 7446431 | NCBI WGS metagenome assembly JACCDR01 (sample SAMN15323443, study PRJNA562643) | freshwater metagenome | isolation source: river surface water | place: USA:Blue River Watershed | collected 2017-08-17
CATTTACACGTGGAATGTTTCTGTCAAGGCGCGCCCGTTTCTTTCCTTCGTCGGGATGAGAAACAGTGACGACTGGCGCCGGCCCGATTGATTTCGCTATCCATCTTTTCCGTTCCTACTCTCATAGGGAGCCTACGCACATGTCCGATGAATGGGGCCTAGCCGCATCTGCTACCGGGCCGGATTACAAGGAACTGTTGAACCGTCTTGTCGTGTTCAGGCCGACTGATTTCAACAAAGACGTGAAGACGGAGAACGGCGTTAAGAACGCCATCACGGCCGATGTCTATGTCGTGAATGAGAAGGACAAGCGCGTGGAAACTCATCTTCGTTCCACGATGATTTTCCCCGCGGTTCTTGTGTCTCAACTTCGCGGTTCCATGGGTAAGTTTGTTCCCGGCGTCTTGGTTCAGGGAAAGGTCAAGACGGACGCCGACGGGAAGCCGATGAAAGACGACTCCGGTAAGGAATACGCGCCTTCGTGGGAGATTAAGGACCCGTCGGAAGTGCAGCTTATGGTCGCGAAGGACGCGATTAAGAATCACGCGAAGTAAGTTGGCGGGAGATAGGACGCCGCTAGTTGATCCGTGTTGGTGCCATCTTCACGAACGGATGGAGTGTTCGCACATAGACGGTATCGGAACTCCGGATCCGAAAGTCTGTCATCGGAAAGTCAAACGTCACGGCAGATGTAACCAACACGACACGAAAGGATCGGCAGATGGCACTAGTGGACGTTCTCCGTAACATCGTGGATCGGCTTAACTTCGCGGGAGACGACGGCGCGAAGGAAAGTCTCCTGTCGGAGATTGACGATCTTGACGACGGCGGGACGGCGTTCGGTTCCGGCGTTATCGGAAGTGACGCCGGCGCCGACGATGGCGGTAGCGATTCCGCGGATGATCCCGACGGCGCCAACGCTTAACCGTCATGGCAGTAAAAGCCGGGCGCCGTCTCCATACCCTCCGTATGGGGACGGCGCCCGTTCCATTTCACGTGAAACATAGGGGGAAAGCTTATGTGGCGTAAGGATCCGGAAGACGACTACATGGAATCGAAGTACCGGACTTTCCCGAACAAAGAAACCGGGCAAGTAAAGGTAGGGCACATCATCCGCGTCCGCGACGGATGGCTTAGCCTCTACGACGGGAACGTCATCGGGAAGTCCCCGGATGAGAAGACGGCGCGTACCGTCGTGGAGAATGTGGCAGGCTTCGTGAAGTCCGCGAAGACTGCGGCGTAAAGTAATCCGAAAAGGGAGCCTAGTGAAGACGCTAGAGAACTTGGAGACATCGGCAACGATGATGCGCCAAGCGTTCGTGTTGGCGTGTAACGATGTCCGGGAAGAATTCGCACAGACAAACGACTTGGCGCGACGCGCGCTAATCTCTGCACAGGACACGATGACTCTTATCCCGGATCAATTGGAGTCCGTGGATCGTCGGTTACAGGAGACGTCGGAGGATTTGCGCGCCGTTGTTGCGGTAGTCTCCGTCATCGCGTTGTTCGCTGTATTCGTTGCCGTCTACTGTTTCGTGGAGTCATCGTGACGAACCGTAAGCGTTGGACGATCGTCGGCGCCGTTATCGCGTGTGCGGCGGCTATCTTCGTCCCGGCGTTGTACGCGCGTAAGGTGATTGCCGGCGCGTCGAAGGAATTCGACAGGATCCGGGACATGTTCAATGAGTAACCGCGTCAAGGGAAAAGCCGTTTACTCCGATCGGGCGCGGCGCGCATCCGACATCATCACGCAAATGATCGTAGATTTCGGGGACAGGAAGAACGAACTTTGGGGGAAATGGGTAGCCATTCGGCTTTCCGACGGATCGTCAGACAAGAACATTTACGACAGTAAGTCCACGGCGCAACGTCACCAATTGCATCCGCGACAGTGTGCGTACGTCTGTATTCCGCCGGAAGGAATGTCCCCGCGGCAGGCGGAAACCTATCTCCGGTTCATCGAAGGACTTTACGACGCCGGCGCGGACTTGGCGGATCCCGACACTCATATTCCTATGCCGCAGGATCCGAAGTCGGCTAAGCGCGTCATCCAAGCCGTGAAGCGCGGGAAGGGATAAAGATGGAACAAATGGACATAGATAACCGTTTTGCTTTCCACGCCGCTACGACGGAGGAAAAGCGGAACGAACACACTTCGGTAAGGGAGAAGTGTCGGATTCTAGCGACTTTCCTTAACGACAAACTTCCGGAAGGTAGAGAGAAGTCCTTAGCCATCACGCATCTAGAAGAAGTGATGTTTTGGGGGAATGCGGCTTTGGCTAGGAAGAACCCGATCGAATGATTGTCTGTGGCGAGAAACACGACGGCGTGACGCCGTGTGCGGAACCGAAGGGAAAGTGCCCGATGGTTTCTTTGGTGAAGGATCCGGATGCGCCGTACGGGCGTAAGGCGGACGGTACGCCGAAGGCTAAGCCGGGACGTCCGTCTAGTGGCGCGACGGGGACGGCGTCTAGTTCCCGCGCTAAGAAATCGAAGGCTTCGACGGAGTACGCGCCCGCGATTGAAGGATTGTTCCAGCTTATCGCGTTCCCTGTTGCGTTTGCTTATCCGGCGGATGCGGCGGCTATTACGCATTACGCGCCGGGTATCGCCAAGGAACTTGACGCGTTGGCACAGGTCCGTCCGGAAGTTGCGGCGGCGTTGGACAGAGTTCTCTCCGTCGGACCGTACGGCGCCGTGATTGCGGCTACCCTCCCGTTGGTTATACAGTTGCTTGTCAATCACGGAGTCATTCCTATCGGCGCCGTCTCGTCTTTCGGAGTCGTTCCGAAGGAAACAATTCTTCGCGGGTTGGGTGTCCCCGTGGAGGAGAAGACGGAAGAATCGGAAAGGGAAGCGGCGTAAAGATATGGCTAATGCGCGTGACTTGCAAATCGTCAGGATTCCGCGTGACGATTTCATCGCGCGTTACTGGTCGTACAAGATGGGCGAACACGTCACGTTCATCGCGCCGACGGGGAACGGTAAGACGACTCTGGCATTCCAACTGTTGAACAAAACCGCGACGGAAGAACTCCCCGCCGTCGTGTTGGCGATGAAACCGAAAGACAAGACGGTATCCGATTTCCGGAAGGAAACCGGGTTCCGTCTTGTTCGTTCGTGGCCGGCGCCTTATACGCTCTGGCAACCCGCCAAGCCGCGCGGATGGATACTGTGGCCGCGCCACACTTTCAACCCTTACTTGGACAATCCGCGACACGCGACGATCTTTTCGCGCGCATTGTTGGACTCATACAAGCGAGGTAAGCGGATCGTCTTCGCGGACGAAGTCTATTCGTTGGAACAAGAACTAGGGTTGACGGAGGAGACGGTTTGCCTGTGGACGAAGGGTCGTTCCATGGGAACCGGACTTTGGTCCGCGACACAGAAACCGACACATGTAAGCCTATGGGCGTACAACCAAGCCGCCCACCTTTTTCTTTCCTACGATCCGGACAAGCGTTCACGTGACAGATTCCGTGAAATTGCCGGCGTGGATCCGATCCTCATAGCGAAGGGAGTTGACGAACTAGAAGAATACGAATGGCTTTACGTAAAGCGCGCGGGTAGACGTTCCACCATATGCATCATCGAAGCCTAGCGAATTCTAGGAAGGGACATCATGCCGGATACGGCTACGAAGACGGCGCCGCAGAATGCGCCACAGATGGCGGCGCGTCCGTTCATCACGGGAAGTCGTGAGATTGAATCTCACGTCTACGACACGACGGTAACTCTGCTCACGTCTACACAGGTTCTTTCTCCGTACGACCTTGTGACGGACGGCTACGTGTCCGGCATCTACATTTGGATCGTCGGGACTACCGCCGGCAACTCTGCCGCCGTCACGTTCTCCGAAGACGGACCGTGGAACATCTTGCAGACGGTTCAGTTCTCCGACGTGTCCAACCGTCCGATCATCGGTCCGATGTCCGGATGGGAGCTTAAGGAATGCATCAAATACGGCGGCTACACTTTCTCGGATGATCCGCAGTCGTCTTCCACGTTCTCCGCGACGACGGGCGCCGGCGCTACCGGCGGTTCGTTCGAAATCATCCTTCACCTTCCGATCGAATTCGTTCACCGTAACGCCATGGGTTCCCTTACGAACCTTTCCAACGCCGCCGTGTTCCGGCTTGAGTTCACGCTGAACTCTACGACGGCGCTCTACGGCGTTACTCCGACGGCGGCGCCGTCGGTCCGTGTCCGTCTACAGCAACACGGTTGGATGGAGTCCGCCGGACGGGATCCGTTCGGGAACCCGGCGTCCCCGGCGCCGCCCGCCGTTGACTCGGTTCAGTATTGGGAACGGCAGACGTACAACCCTGCCGCCGGCGCACAGAACTTCCGTTTCACGCCGTTCGAAGGTCACGTCCGTAACGTCATCTTCGTGTTGGAGGATGCGTCCGGCGTTCGTTCCGTCGGAGAGACGGACTGGCCGGATCCGCTTCGTCTCCGCTACGACGCGACGGTTCCTTACGACCGTTACAAGCGTCTGTGGCGCCGCTACGTGGAAGAAGTCTTCGGTTACACGGCGGCTATCGAAACCGCCGGCGGTAAGGAAAACGGCGTCTACCCGCTAGCTTTCACGCGTGACTTCGGACTCAAAGCCGGCGCGGAACAAGCGTTCGGGTACATGTTCGTGTCCGCCGGAACGGCCATCCGTTTCGACGGAACGATCGGCGGCGCCGGCGTTCACACGCTTACGGCGCTATGGAATTACGTCAACCCGGCCGGCGGAAACCCGCTTGCCCTTACCGGCGGAAAGTAGAGGTAACTGTCATGGCGAACATTCCTCCGATGGTCAGGCCTGACACGAAGTCCGTTGTGTGGATGCTGGTCGGACTTTTCGTCGCGCCGAAGGTCATCAACAAGGTCCGTCCCTAAGCGATGGCCGGTATCTCCGGAGTCGGCGTTGGCGTCGTTTCTGTCGGCGCGTTACTCGCGTACGCCGGTTTACGCGGAGAGAATCCGTTGACGGCGCTACGGGAGATTGCATCCGGGAACGTGACGCCGGTAGCCGACAGGACGACTTCCGTCGTGTCGGCTACCGGACCGGACACGATTACCGGAATCACGGAAGGTCCATTCCCGGAACTCCTGTCGGCGCTTGACAGATTCAAGAACGACAAATATTCACAGGCGCGCCGTTGGGACAACGGTTACTCCGACTGTTCATCTTTCGTCGGTAAGGGACTCAAGTCCATAGGGATAGAACCGCCGGCGGGTTCTACGACGATGTCTTACGGAGTATGGAACAAGCTTCGTAAGATCCAACGGTCCGAAGTCGGCGCCGGGGATTTCATCTGCCGTCCGGGAACGCCGGGACACATCGTCATCGCTATCGACAATGAGAACGCCATCGGACAACAAAACCGATCGGACAATGTCAAGATCGGGCCGATCCGTTCCCTCATGTACCCGTCCGGTTCTTTTCTCTGTCTCCGTTACGTCGGCAAGCGGGTTAGTCCTACCGGCCCGTATGTGGAGGTTAAGTAATGGCTGAGACGACGGGTCCTATTCTCGCGTTGGGCGCGATCACGGTAGTCAATCAATCCGTGTTCCACGACGAACCGATCAACTGGCGCGTCCCCGTCGCTACCGGGTTTGCCGCCATCATGTTCATCCCGTTAGAGAAAGCCGCGCCGACTGCGGCGCGGCTACTCGCGTGGACGGCTTTGGTTGCCGTCCTGTTCACCCGGATCAACAACGTTCCGTCTCCGACGGAATCGTTCATAGATTGGTGGGAGAAAGGTGGATAACAAGAATGTCTAGTGTGGAGAAGTTCCTTACCGCCATCGTCGGTATCGCGCTTGTCACGACTCTTGTCCTTCCGAAGCGGCAGACGCCGCAAGTTATCGACAAGTTCGCGGGCGGCGTGTCAAAGGTTCTTGGTACGGCCATGGGGACGAACGCCGGCGCGAAGGTCTAACTAAGGATCCGGTGAAACAGTGAAGTCAACCTATTCGGGCGCGTTCATGTCGGGTAACGCCGCCGTCGCGCCCATGCCGTCCAATCCTCCTCCTCCTCCCGCCAAACGTCACGGGGAAATGAAACGTCCCGACGACAATTGGTCAACTCCTCCCGCGGGTACGGGCGCCGGGTACATGTTCGCGGAAGAAGTTGATCCGCAGATGAACGCCGTCGGGATCCTTGACGACTTCGGCCATCAATGGGGACACGCGGCTACGCCGAAGATCCGTAACGCGCGCCGCGCCCGGTTCGTAGACAAGATTCTCGGGCGTGACACGGACGCACAAGCGGTAATCCTGACACGCGCACAGAACGCGTCCGCGGAAGGTCACGGGGACAAGACGGCGCAATATTTCCCGTCACAGGTCTACGATCCCCGTTCCCATGTCTTTGCCGGGGAGTTCTACGGACGCGATTACGTGGAAGAAGCCGGGGACGCCGTCGCCATTTCCGGACGTGTCATCGCCAAGACGACTAGTGGCGGGGAACACGTGGACGGACCTTTGTCTGCCATGTACAAGCCGGAAGGGTTCCGGCGCGGTAACGATCGGCGTTGGGCAGTCGCGCGTTATTCGTCTCCGACTATCGGCGCCATGTATTCGAAGAACACTCTCCGCGGAGTCCTGCCGCAGACTGTTGCCGTCCCGACGAACCAACCCGCATCTAGTCCGTGGAACCCGTCGGTTTCCGGTATCGCATCACAGCAACGGTACAAGTTGCCGTCGTTCACGACTCCGCAACTGTTTCGTTCCCCGCCGTCGGAGTCCGACACGATGATTGCGGAGAAATCTCCGGACGTCGGCGCCGTCATCGGAATCGGGTTCTAGTCATGACGGCGGATACCGTGGACGTCCCCGTCGTGGGGAACGTCAAGACGAACGTTCTTATCGGAGTCGGAGTAGCAACGGCGGTAGTCGTCGGTTACTTCTATATCCGGCAGGAACGCGGCGCGTCCGTGGAAACCGTGGATCCTAACGCCGGTAACTCTGCCGGGACGTTCGGAGCGGACATCGGATCCGGTAGCGGCGGCTACTATGCGACTCCGTCGGCGGCGTCCGACACGGACCTTTCCGACACGGAAGTCATCGCCACGAACGCGCAATGGGTACGCGCCGCCGTAGATTATCTGTCCGCGAACGGACGTGACGCCGGCGCGGTTCAGGATGCGCTAGGCAAGTACCTTGCCGGGGAAGCGTTGACGACGGAACAACGGACGATCGTCCAATCCGCCAAAGCCGCTTTCGGGAACGAACCGCAGACGGCACCGCCCATGAAAATGGTTTCCACGGCGCCGGCGCCGTCAACCGTCGCATTGATCGCGCCTAAGACTAGCTACGAAAAGCGCGGAAAGAATTTCATCATCGTCAAATGGTCCGCCGTCCCGTCGGCTACCGCGTACGAAGTCGACTTCCGGAACGCATCCGGTACCGGACGTGTCGAAAGATCCGGCGTTGATCTAGTGGAGACGTTCTCCGGACTCAAGCCGGGAACTCCGTACCGTTTCAAGGTTCGCGCCATTAACTCCCGTGGCGTCCGCGGACCATGGTCAAACGTCCAAACCATCGAAACAACGAAGTGAGGCTAGAAAATGTCTCTCGCTCCCGAAGCGTCCATTAGTACGGGACTGGCAGTCGGCGCCGTCACGTATTCAATTTTCAACGCGCATCTTCCGTCCATCGCGGACGTGCGGACCGTGGAAGTCGGGAACTCCGACCTTCACGCCGCCATCAACTCCGCGGCATGGCAAGCCGCCGGCGTCGTGGCCGCGGTTTCCCTTATCGCCAAGGACGCCACTATTTTCATCATCGGCGGCGCGATGACATGTGCGATGGCTTGGGCATTCCTCCACGCGGAAAACGTGTCCCCGATCACGAAGAAAGCGTCCGGGACGTTCTCCGTGGATGACGTTCTTGCCGGACAGATGAAAGACGCCGCGCCGCAAATCGGGTCCGCTCCCGTCGCCATGACGTACGACACTGTCATCTAGCCATGGCTACATACGATCGGAAAGCGTTGGAGGCATTGGCTAAGCGCGCCGGGTTCTCCGATTACGGCGCTTTCGTATGGTCGTTCATCGCGCTAGCAGAATCCGGCGGGGATCCGTCCGCTACCAACAAGAACACGGACGGATCCGTTGACGTCGGACTGTGGCAAATCAACTCCATCCATCGGGCGGCTAACCCGACATGGTCGGAGGAATGGCTTAAGAATCCCTTGAACAATGCGCGGGCGGCGTACGCGTTGGCGAAGGACGCCGGCGGTAAGGGTCAGTACGCCGGCACGACTCCGTGGAATTCGTCGAAAGAATCCCGCGGAGATTACAAGGGCTGGAAAGAACGTATCGCGGACTGGCAGAAAACTGGCGACGGATACGCCGGATCCGTCGTTCAGGAAACGTTGCGCGGGGACTTGGACATACCCGTCGTGTCGGACATCATCGAAGGCGCGGACTCCGTCAAGGATGCCGCCGTCGGAGCATTGGAGTTAGCCGGTAGATCCGCCGTTTGGATCGGTAACCCGCGGAATTGGCTACGTGTCGTCTATGTCGTCGGCGGCTTGTCGCTTGTCGTCGGCGGCGCGACGATCATAGCCAAACCCGCCATCGCATCCGCGACGGACGTTCTCCCCGTCGGGAAGTTGGCGAAATTAGCGAAGGGATCCAAGACGTGACAGATACCGGAATCATTGAACCTTCGGATGCGGAAGTCCTGCAAACCGAAGCCGACGAATACCCGTCCTTCCCCGTCGAAGTCGTGGGGAACGTCCGTGTCCAGATTCTTCCGCCGGTTCGTTCCACGCATACGAAGGTGACTCTTACCGACAGTGTTCCGCGGCAGATTCTTGCCCATGATCCGCGGCGCGCGTCCACGACGATCGTCCCTAGCCTGCCTATCCGGTTCGCGGTAAGGCAAGGTCAATGCGACTCCACGTCCGCGCCGGAATGGGACATGGCACTAGCGCGGGCGCCGCTTGTTCTTCACAGTGACGAAGAACTTTGGGTAGCTCCCGTCACTCCGCTTGTCGCGCCGGCGGTTCTTACGCTTACCGTGATCACGGAGAATTGGACGAATTGAAACAGACGACTCCGCTTAACGTCGGGAAGACGGTAACTCTTAACGCATCCGGTACGGGATCCGTGGAGTTAGGTCCGGATGCGTTGTTCGCGTGGACGGTTCGGCGTATCGCGGTTCTGACGTCAACGAACGTGTTGGAACCGCAGTTCATCGTCTACGTGGATTCCGTGTCCGCCGTCAACGCTCTGTCCACGACATACACGGGATCCGGGGATTCTTCCGACGAAGATTTGATTCTCCGTCCCGGACAGAAATTGATCGGCGTATGGACTGGCGGGGACAACGGCGCGAAGGCTACGATGTCCGTGTTCGGTACGAAAACGCCGCTATAGGAAAAGCGGCCTACAACTAGGGAGCCTAAGTCATGGCTAAAACGATCATCCGCGGATGCGACCTGTGCGGCGCCGTGGACGGGACGACGCGCGAAGACGGGACTACCGTCACGGTCCGGAACACGACGATCGTCGGCGCCGTCAAGGACGCGACACGCAAGGACTTGTGCGACGCCGACAGGCGAAAGATTCTCTCCGTGGCCGGATACACGGATGCACAGGCGGACGCCATCGTGACGGCTCACGACACGGAGAAGACGCGGAAGCCGCGTACGAAGAACGGGGAGACGGATGACGCGGCGCCGGACGCCGATCCGGCGGACCCGCCCGCGGGAACCGCGGACGCCGAAGACGCCGCGGAGACGGAGAAGACTCCGGCGCCGACGTCTTCCAACGGGAAGGTGAAGGCAACGGCGGGAGCGAAGTGAGTAAGCCGATCACGCCGTCGAAACTTGTCGAACAACTCCGGAAGTTCGGCGTCCGTTATCACTCCAATGTTGTCCGCGGTATTTCATGGGCGGCGCACAACCGTAACGGCTTCGGACCGTTCTCCGACGTCAACGGCGTGATGATCCATCACACTGGCGATGACGCCGCGGACGACTTGGATTTTCGTGTCCTGTGGAACGGGCGTAGCGACTTGCCCGGACCGTTGTGCCACGTCGGGATCCGGGACAACGGCGTCGTGGAACTCATGTCGTCCGGGCGCGCGAATCACGCCGGCATGGGAGACGGCAGAGTTCTGGGGCGCGTCATCGCGGAGGACTACGGGAATGTCCCTCCTCCTCCCGTCCGTGACAACGTGGACGGTAACGCGCGGTTCTACGGCGCGGAACTCATGTACTCCGGTTCCCACAAGCCGACGGATATGCAACTAGAGTCGGCGGTTCTGTGGGCGGCATCCTTGTGTGACTTCCACGGCTGGAACGAAAAGTCCGTGATCGGACACAAGGAATGGACACGTCGGAAAGTTGACCCGGGGAACGTGTCCATGTCTCAGTTCCGCGCGCTTGTGAAGGCGGAACTAGCGAAACACGGCTAACCGTAGGGAGCCTACCTTTATGGGCGGGAAGCGCCGTCGCCAAGGAATGCGGAAAGATCCGTCGCTAAAGTTGTATGCAATTGGCGGCGTTGTCTTACTGGCAATCCTGGCGACGGCGCTTGTCTTCGTCCTCCTCCTACGGCCGGCGGCTAGTGAATACAACAACACGATTCCCGCCGTCATGGGAGTGTTGACGATGATTACCGCAATCGTCACGTCCCTGTTGACTCTGGTCAAGAATGAACAGAATCATCGGGAGAACAAAGAACTCATACCAAAAGTTGTGGAAGACGCCGTCCATCACATCACGGAAGAACTCCCGATCATCGGGAAGAAGGACGCCGACTAGTGGCATTCTCCAACCCGATCACAGGCGGACAAGGCGCGTTGATCCGTCCCGCCATCAAATCCCCGAACTTCGTAGCCGGAACTACCGGATGGATCATCCGACGTGACGGGTCCGCAGAGTTCAATGACGTTGTCATCCGCGGGGAACTAGAGTCCTCCAACTATGTTCCCGGCGTATCCGGATGGCATCTAGATCCGTCCGGATCCGCGGAGTTCTACGACATAGTGGCGCGCGGGGACATCATCGCGGAATCCTTGTTCACGGGGACTAGCGCGCCGCGGATCATGATTTGGGAAGATCCCGGCGTCGGTCCCGTCATCGAATTTGAAACGGAAGATCCCGACGAAATTTCTTCCGGCGTTTTGCTTATGGCTATCGAATCGGGAGTCGGTCCGCCTTTTATTCAAATGCGCCCTCCGCGCGTACTGGCCGGGCCTTCCGGCGCGCCGCCGCAACTAGATATGACGTCTCCGTCTTCGGATGGTTCTTTCGCGGGTTCCGTTCTCTGGTCAAGCGGAGGTACGGCGCCTAGGTTCACTCTTTTAGGAGATTTTTGTCTTCGTCTTGCCAATGAAAATGATGTATCTGTTTCTTCTACGAATCATGCTTTCCAGATAGGCGCGGACTTTAATCCGAATTTAGCCATGGACGGTAATGAAATCATGGCTAGGGACAACGGCGCCGCAGCAACCCTAAATCTACAGAACAACGGCGGCGTCGTTAACATCGGCGGGGATCTTAGCGTTCAAGGCGCGTTCTCTTGTAACGTGATTGCGGTAGGACAAGCCGCTATCACTCCTGTCGCCAACGTGATTAGCTCCGTTGCTGTTACCGGATTGGGTTTGGAATCCGGCAAAGCTTATCGTTGTGTCGCTACCGGAAACAGTAGTGTCCCGGGTGAAGCCGGCGTAGCGGGCGCGTTGTACGCCGTCTCCGCAAACAACGCAACAGATACCGGCGTGACTCTCTACATTCTTCGTAACAACACGACACAGACATTTGTTTATTACATAGTTGCGGCGGATGACATATGACGGATCCAGAGACTCTTACGATCGTCGTTTCTTGCGAGAACCCTAGGTGTCGGGAGTACGGGAAGCCGTACGAACTAAAGGTAGACGGTACTTTCGTCGGCGCCCATTGTCATCCATGCGGCGTCGTTCTTGCCCGGAACGGTTACCCGTATTCCGGTCACAAAATTCCGGCAGAGACAATGCGTCGCATCCGGCAACTGTCCTTGCCGCCGGAATGGGTTGACGCCGGAAAACGTGCCGAAGCCTTACAACGTCTCATAGATAAGGAACTAAAGTCATGAGTGATGTAGTCGTCATCCCGGACGATGACACGCCGGATCCCGCTACCGCGCCCGTCATCGTGCCGGTAACCGTCGTCACGGACGGCGGGAACGGTAGCGCCGAAGAAGCCGCCGAAGACGCCGCGGAAGACGCCGAAGCCGCCGTAGCCATCGCCTACGCCACGGCGGACGCGCTTGCCGCCCTGTCGGCGCGCGTGGACGCGTTGGAGACGGCGCCGCCTGCCGTCGTGGAAGTCGTGGACGTCCCGGATACGGCGCCGGCGCCGGAACCCGTCGCGGACGCGGAACCGTCATCCACGGACGGGGATAACCCTGTTGATGACAAGCCGAAGAAGAAAACGAAGAAGCCGCTTAAGGATACGGGTTGGTTCAAGGGTCGGAAGTAAGAAAGGCGCCGTCGCGGGGAGCCTACCGCGCGACGGCGCCGTTCCTAGTGACGGGGAGTACGGGCGGCTAGGGGCCTGTGTACTTCTACCCGGCTATTGCCATCGTAAGGGAGCCTAGCGGGTTATGGCAAGACGGCAACCAAACACTATCGCGGGGACAAGCAAACAATACGCTACCGCCATGGGGATTAGTGAAAGGACGGCGCGCCGTCACTTAAAAGAAGGGAAGGTAAAAGGCGCGCGGAAAGTCGGAGCGCATTGGGTTGTCCCGTTGACGACGACACAGTACGCGAAGGCTACCGGCGTGTCTCCGCGGACGGCGCGGCGGCGCGCTACGCCAGCGGCTAAGACTCTTACGAAGGCTTGGGCGGCTAAGAACGATATCCGTAAGTTGCGTGTGATTCCGGCGCCAATTCTCGGAGTCCAGAAATCCTACGCTTGGCGTTGGTGGGCATGGATCGAATACACGGACGGACAGAAACCTAAAGAAGCAATGATCTCTCCCGGTTCTGTCCGGATCGAAGCGGATCGGATTCCTACGCGCCCGGAATTCGTTCGTCTGATTACTCAAGCCGTGAACGACTACATGGCTTCACAGGAGAACTACGAAGGACGAACCTTCACGGTCGTCTATGTCGGCGTTCTCCCGTGGCGTCGTGGCGCGTAGATATTTTGAGAAAAGCTTCGAAGCGTTAGGGCAGGCGCGAACGGTAGCGCGTCCACAACATTCCATCGTAGCCGGGCGCGCTACTAAACTTCCGACACGCATCATTGCTTTCGACACGGAGACTCATCCGGCAAAGGAAGAACCGGAATTTCAGGACTTGACTATGGGTTGGGCAGTGTTCGCCAGAGCCGACAGGGAGACACGTGAAGAATTGTTCTTCACGGAACCCGCGAAGTTTTGGGACTTCGTCGCGTCAAAGGTCTATCCCGGGACACGTCTCTACGTCATCGCACATAACGTCTTCTTTGATCTCCGCGTCGTGGAATGGACGAAGCATCTAACGGCGCATGGTTTCGATTACACGCTAGCCGTGACGCCGGACCCTACCGGACCTTTTCACGTGGAGTTCTTCCGGACGCCGGGTAAGGGAAAAAAGCGGGAGACAATCATCCTGACGAATCTAGGCAACTTCTACTCACAGGGATCCCCGTTGCCGTTGGCGACGATCGGTAAAGCGATGACGCGCGCCGGCATGGGATTCATGTTGAAAGGTGACTGTGACGCGACAGAGCCTAGGTTCTGGCCGTACAACGGTTGCGCGCCGGGGACTCCGGATTGGGACGAACTCTCCGCGTACTGTCGTCAGGACACGTATATCTGTCTCCAAGCGTTCTTGGAATGGATCCGGTTCATTGACGCACACAAGCTAGGGTCGTTCGCGTTGACGATTTCCGGGCAGGCTTTTGCGGCGTTCAAGACTAGGTTCATGACGACGGACATCGTTGTTCACAACCATACCGGCGCGTTGACGTTAGAACGGGAAGCGTACTTCGGCGGATTGACGGACTGTTTCCGTGTCGGGAAGTTCACGGCGCCGGACGGGGAAACTTTCCACAAGTTGGACGTCAATTCCATGTATCCACATGTCATGCGGGAACTTGAGTATCCCGTCGATTTGGTGGACTACATGTCGGAAGAATTCTGCGAAGAACAACCGACGGCTAAGCTTGTCGCGCATCTTCGGGAAAGATCCGGCCCGGGAAGATGCATCATCGCGCGTGTAACAGTGAACGTACCGGAGTCGTCCCGGGACGGCGCCGTACCCGCATACACGGACACGACAATCGGCCACAAGACGCTAATGTATCCGACGGGAGAGTTCGTCACGACTGTGACAACGTCGGAACTCCTGTCGGCGTTGAACGCCGGCGTCGTGACGAAGGTTCACGCCGCCGCGTTCTATCGCGCGGAACGTATCTTCCACAGGTACGTTGACTTTTTCTACAACAAAAGATTGGAATACAAAGCTGAAGGGAACGCGTTGTGGGAACTCCTGTCGAAGCAATTCCTTAACAGTCTGTGGGGAAAGTTCGGGCAATCCAATTACGATTGGGAATCCACGGACGTTCAACTTGACAACGAAGGCATAGAATTAATTACCGTTCTTAACGAAGACAACACGGTATCCACTAACCGTGTCTACCGACGGTTGGGAACAAAAACGGAAGTAAGATCCGACAGTAAGAGCGAATCCTATGACTCATGTCCCTCTATTGCTGGTCACGTGTCGGCTTATGCAAGACACAAGTTGCGGAGTCTTCGACGTACGGCAGGACTCTCCGAATGCTATTACGCGGATACAGATTCTCTGTTCACTACCGAAACCGGATACATGCGGCTTCGTGAAGCTGGAGAAATTGACGACAAAAGACTAGGCGCGATGAAATCGGAAGCAACGGCAAGAACCGTCGTCATCCACGCGCCCAAAGACTACATGTTCGGAAGCGTCACCAAAACAAAAGGCATCCGCGCGGACGCCGAAGAAATCTCACCCGGCGTCTACAAACAAGTATCCTTCCAAGGATTCGCGGGAGCGCTACGCGAAGACAACTTGAACCGAGCAAAAGTCACAAGCGTCACCCGTACTCCAAGCCACAGATACACCAAAGGAATCATCGGGAAGGACGGATGGACCCGTCCGCTACACAAGGGAGCCTAAAGACGTGAAGCATATTGTGATGTCGGAGACGGCGGATCTTTTCACGCGAAATGATTTGGCGGCGTTCGTCCGCAATATCATCCAAGACACGGACGGACCGTTGACAGAAACGGCTATCGCCATAGCCGACGGACTCATCCGAAACGGATGGGTTAGCGTCGTCCGCATCGACACGGCGCCGGCACCATGAAATGCATCACCTGTGGAAAAGCAATCAACCCGTTCCGGGAAGCCTACTTCTCCCGAGACAACAAGGACGGCACACAAACAATATGGTGTACCGGCCATGATCCGCGGTAGAATCCGACCATGCGACGAATTGCTACCGACGGGGAACTTGAACTCCTCCGCGCCGACTGCGAACGGAACGGATACACGCCGGCCCGTATCGCCGCGTACAACGCCGCCCTACGGACCCGCCCGGACCTTACTTGCATGGCATAACCCATCCCTCCACGCGCCGCCCGGAACACGTCCCCGTCGTGTTCCGGGCGGCTTTCTTACGACCGTTTCTTATGGTAGACTTGCCGTGGCAGACGTCTGCCCGTAGAGAGGGAGCCTAGCTTGTTGTCCAACCCGTACTTTCAATGGATCGCCGCGGGAATCATCCTCCGCGCCTTCCACGAACTCCGCGCGCTATGAACGGCGTATCCCTACTCCACGCCGAACGTGAAGGCGCGGAACTCCTGTGTTGCGCGCCAGTCCCGTACCCCATGGACGGCAAGCCGTCGATGTGTCTCATGTGCGGAACCGTCTTCACCGTGAAAATCCGATGACAAAACCGATCATCCTTGACGGCTACTGTGGAGTCGGCGGCGCCGCCGAAGGCTATTACCGCGCCTTCGGCGGCGCCGTCCGCATCATCGGCGTCGACAAGTACAAGCAACCCGACTACCCGTTTGAGTTCGTTCACATGGACTTTCTCCAATACATGTCCTATGGACTCTCCCGTAACGTCATCCTCGCGCACACGTCCCCGCCGTGTCAGGACGCATCCGCGTTGACGAAAGGAACCAACCAAGGACGCGAATACCCGAAGTTGATCGAACCAACGCGGGAAGCGTTGGATGCTACCGGAATCCCTTACGTCATAGAGAACGTGTCAGGCGCCGCCATCCGCAAAGACGTCACACTCTGCGGAGAAATGTTCGGACTAGCCGTCATCCGTCATCGTCACTTCGAACTAGGCGGATGGCAGGCATGGCAACCCGAACACAAAGAACACAAGGGACGTGTCTCCGGAATGCGTCACGGAGTTTGGTACGAAGGACCATACTTCGCAGTCTACGGAGACGGAGGAGGTAAAGGATCCGTGGAACAATGGCGGCAAGCCATGGGCATAGATTGGACATGGAACCGAAAATCCATCGCGGAAGCCATCCCTCCCGCATACACGGACTACATCGGAAGGGAGTTCATCCGTGTTCGGCGTCTTCCCTAAGTTCGTTTACTGCGGCTTCCACGGTTGCCCGCGGCAAGCGTGCCAATGGATCCCCGTCGTCTGCCAAACCTTCGGGCCGGCAGACATGGCAGTCTGCCCCGTCCACGCCGACGTAGACGTAACACACTGCCCATGCCGTCTCTGTGTCATCGCGCGAAGGGCAGTCGCGTTATGGAACTAACGCCGATCCGTCTTCTCTGGACAGTCGCCATCAAAGTCCCGGACGTGGAATGCGAAGGTCCGGAGAACGACGGAACCGGACATCTAATCCCGTGTCACGAAGACGCGACAACTGTTATCGTCTACCTTCCTCACCCGGCGCATCCGCTTATCCGGGTATGCGACGAACACCTATCACGCATTAACAAACTGTGCGCCATCGTCCGGGATGACTCATTAGTTGCGTCGCATCTTGCCGAAGTTTTCCTATGGCGGCGCGGCTACGGTAAGACTCCGCGTAAGAGAAAACGCGCCGGCAAAGCAAACTGACGAAGCGTCACTTCGCGCCCGTCCGTGGACTCCCCGCGGGCGGGCGCCGTCGCGTGTGCTGGTCGCAGCGCTTC
>JACCDR012335823.1_pt1 | contig 17140 bp, 19 predicted proteins | sample 7446431 | NCBI WGS metagenome assembly JACCDR01 (sample SAMN15323443, study PRJNA562643) | freshwater metagenome | isolation source: river surface water | place: USA:Blue River Watershed | collected 2017-08-17
GCCTATTGACAGAGCCGAGCCAGGGCATCCTGGCGACAACGTACAGAGCGCACGGCGACCCTTCCAAGTCGGGTGCCAACTTTGGTTGGGCAATCGCTCACATTGAAGGCCCAGATGAGAAGGGTCTCAACCACGTTGTCTTCGATGTGATTCACGCTTGGCATCCTGGCGACTTCCCTGAGAACAACAACGAGATCGATTACGAAAAGGTCGAGCAAGACATCAAGGACTACATGGATCGCTTCATGCCATCCGAAGTCACCTTCGACCAGTTCAACTCGGTGTCATCGATCCAGGCGTTGCAGAAGTACGCCAATGATCGCAACTACCCCAAGCGGGTGCAGGTGTATGAGCGCACTGCCACTGGCCCGATCAACTGGAAGACATACGAGACCTTCAAGACGGCGCTTGGTTTGGGCCTTGTGCATGGTCCGCATCACGATCTTGCTCACAGTGAGCTGATCTTCCTGCAAGACCTTGGCGGCAAAGTCGATCACCCAACTTCTGGTCCTGTGCAGACCAAGGACGTTGCTGACTGCATGGCAATCGTCACCTACGAGCTGATTGGGCATCAGCTTGCTTTCTTGGCCGACAGCCTCAGTGCTGTGCCTCTCGGTGTCAGTCAAGCCGGTGGTTTCCAACAGACCAACCAGCAGGAAGAAGCGCACAACGCATTGTCAGGCTTTGGCCGCAGCCGTCGAGCGGGTAGTGCAGTAGGGGCACGTCGAGTGGGTGCTCCCATGGGCCGTCCGAGGCGCTGACCAAAAAGTTCGAAAAAGTGTTTGCAAGGGTTTGCAGACCGTGTATCGTTTCAACCCATGACGCAGCAACACACGACACGAGAACTCCGGGGCACCGCCCTGTTGAGTCTCGACGTGCGCCTGTCGTCAGGGCACGCTAATAAGCGTGCATCCGAAGCGCAGACCGTCGATATTCGACCGGACTACTTCGGTACCCCAGCACACCTCTGCTGGTAACCGGCTTCTGATCCTCGAACAAGATTCGGGGAGTAGGTCTAAGTCCGAATCAGGCGAAGGGGTGTGGCTCAGCGGCAACAGCGCAGGTCTCCAAAACCTGTATACGAGGGTTCGAGTCCCTCCACCCCTGCTCAGTCAATCGAAAACAGCACCGTTGCGACGGTCAACATTCGGCGGACAGAAAACAGACATCTAACGGGTAAGGCGTCCCTCGCAAGGGCGAGCCACGGGCCGAGAATGTCGTCAGTTCTTTGACAATCGAAAAGATCGCATGAGTAATCGGGGCAGCGCCATCTGCCCCACCTGTGTCGGCATGACCATTGGCGAGGTCAAGTGGCTGTAAACCACCCGCTTAGGCTCTGTGGGTTCGACTCCCTCCCGGCACACTCTTACGCCTCTAGCTCAACGGTTAGAGCACCTGACTCTTAATCAGACGGTTTCGGGTTCGAATCCCGAGGGGCGTACTCCTGCTCTCATAGCTCAATGTTGGTTAGAGCACCGCCCTGTCACGGCGGAGGTTGCCGGTTCGAGTCCGGTTGGGGGCGCTCAAAGTAAGTCATGCGCCAATAGCTCAACGGATAGAGCATTTGACTACGAATCAGAAGGTTGGGGGTTCGAATCCCTCTTGGCGCACCATCTTCCTCTCATGGTGAAACGGACATCACACGAGCGTCCGAAGCTCGGGTTGTGGGTTCGATTCCCGCTGAGAGGACCATGCCGTCATAGCTCAGCAGGCCAGAGCACCGCCATGGTAAGGCGGGGGTCGAGAGTTCGAATCTCTCTGATGGCTCCATCTCCCCATAGCTCAATGGACAGAGCAGCTCGGTCCTAACGAGATGGTTGGGGGTTCGACTCCCTCTGGGGAGGCTCACAGAAAGGACAGCAAATGGGCGTGCAAGTCAAGGAGATTCGGCAGGCATCATTGGCTGCTCCTAAGTACGAAGGTCGGCGCAAGGACCGGGTGTACGAAGATCAAGTTTGGCGATTTGCGATGGAGAATCCGGGTGTCTCGCCGTGGCGTGATCCTGACAATCCACCAGTGGGTGAAAGCGACTTTCGTTCCTGATATTGGACGGGTTGGTTCTGCTAACTTGCTTTGCTAATGCAGAAGGTATGCGCTGAGTGCAAGCTCTCTAAGGATTTGGACGAGTTTCATAAGCATCCGAAAGGCAAGTACGGGCGCAATCCAAAGTGCAAGAAGTGTCGTAAGGACTACATGAAAGGTCGGTATGAAGCCGACCCGGAAGCAGCTTTGCAGCGGCAACGGGCTGCTCGTCGCAAGAAGCGAGTCAAGGGTCCATGTGTTATCTGTGGCAGAGAAGTTGAAGCTCTCCATCAAGATCATTGTCATAAGACTGGCGACCTTCGAGGGCGTCTGTGTCGTCACTGCAACTTGGGTCTTGGCCATTTCATGGATGAACCAGAGTTGCTCAGGAAAGCAGCGGATTACTTGGAAGGGTGGCTGAGTGGTAAAGCAGCGGGTTGCTAACTCGTAGTGGGGAAACTCACCCAGGGTTCGAGTCCCTGTCCTTCCGCTTTGGAGAGTCTGAGGGCAGCCCCTCACCTGGCCTCGAAAACCAGGACATCTTCACGGGTGACGGATCGACACCGTGGCTCTCCGCTCATGGAAGGTATGTCGGCGGCTACCGACACTTCGCCTTGAAAGCGAAGACGTGCGCAAGTGCGGGGGATCGACACCTCTACCTTCCGCTCAATGGAGAGGTCGCTATTGGCAAGGTAAGCACGTTGGAAGCGTGTCGGTCTGGAAACGGGCCTGTGGGTTCAACTCCCACTCTCTCCGCTCATGCTCCGTTAGACGAATAGGTAAAGTCGCCTGGTTTTCACCCAGGACATTTGGGGGTTCGAATCCCCCACGGAGTGCTCAACAAACTCATGCTCCCATCGTCTAGTTGGTCCAAGACATCTGTTTCTCAGACAGAAGATCGTCGGTTCGAATCCGACTGGGAGTACGAGAGAACGCCGTCATAACTAGGCGTGGCAGATCGGAGAGACGATCATCTACGGAGTGTGGCCCAACTTGGCAGGGCGTCTGGTTTGGGACCAGAAGGTTGTGGGTTCAAATCCCACCACTCCGACCATTGCGAGGTAGCTCAGAGGCAGAGCGACCGGCTGTTACCCGGTTTGTCGCAGGTTCGATCCCTGCCCTCGCAGCTCATGGTGCGGTAGCCGAATGGTTAGGCAACAGATTGCAACCCTGTTCTATGTGGGTTCGAGTCCCATCCGCACCTCCAATCTCCCCAATGCGAAAGACGAGGGTTACTTCACAGGTTCGATTCCTGTCATCGCCGCCACATGGCGATGACGCCGAGTTGGTTCGGCATCATTTACCTTTGTCGCCACAGTTCTAGGGGCGTAACGTGGTTGTGCCGGGTAGCTCCCGGCGCACCACACTTGCGGATGTAGCTCAGTTGGTTAGAGCGCAACCTTGCCAAGGTTGAGGTCGAGGGTTCGAGTCCCTTTATCCGCTCCATGCGTGGGACAAGCCTCAGGATTGCAAGTCTGAGTGTGTTGCCATCGTCGGCAAGAGTCCTCCCGTCCCAAGAATCCGGTTGCAAACGGTGTTTTGGGTTCCCCGCTAGAGGGAGACGACGATGACCGCTGAAAGGAGCAGATCGAGCAAGTCGATGAGTGAGGCGCTTGTTCCGGTTTTTGAAGGGGGCCGGGAGAACCAAACCCCTGACACATGCGGGTGTAGCTCAATGGTCAGAGTCCCTGACTTCCAATCAGGTCATGCCGGTTCGATCCCGGTCACCCGTTCCATCTGTCGCAGTAGCTCAACTGGCTAGAGCACCTGTCTTGTAAACAGGGGGTTGAAGGTTCAAGTCCTTTCTGCGGCCCCATCTCATGTCTCCTTAGCTCAGCTAGGTAAGAGCGCCTGTTTGAAACGCAGGAGGTCACCCGTTCGACTCGGGTAGGGGACACGCATCCAGAGGGCGGGAACTCGTCACTCCTTTGAGCCTCTGGCGCTTGCTGGCTGACTACCAGTGGCGAAATCTTGGACGTGTAGCTCAGTGGCAAGAGCACCTGCTCGACACGCAGGGGGTCGAAGGTTCAATCCCTTTCACGTCCACCATGCTCGGATAGCTCAGCCTGGTGAGAGCGTCTGCCTGATACGCAGAAGGTCCGTGGTTCAAATCCACGTTCGAGTACCCCTGAACCTCTAGCTCAACGGCAGAGTACCCGGCTTTTACCCGGAGGGATGTGGGTTCAAATCCCACGGGGTTCACCATCTGGTATGGTGCGCAACCGGAAGCAGCAGATCGGCCACCCATTCGATGGGAGCAGATTGTTTGGCTTCCTCTCTGGGGCTGATCGGTTTCGATTGGGAGGTTGCAGACGATCATTCCGCTGGCCGTCTTGGGCAGAGACGTAAAACAGCTCACAAAAATAAACGCCGAAAACGACGTTGTTTCTGGTGCAGAGGCTTTCTTGGCCGAGCACAACGCATCTCTCGTAGCTGCGTAACAGCGGGGCGGCAACAGCCCTGAAATCCAAAGTTGCATGACTGCTCGGACAGACGGGCTGACAACACGAAAAGACGTGTAACGCTGATAGGGAACCAGATGCGGAATACCCCATGGAGGGGAGTAAAGCCCTCCAACGGTGTCGGTACCGAGAACCGACTATGCCAGTAGACGAAGTTCAGATGACTCGCAAGACCTGGGTTCGATTCCCAGCAGCTCCACCAGATCATCCGGTCCAAGTGGTCCTCACTCCAACAAAGGAGTGAGGCAACCACAAGGAGAACCACATGGCGTGGAAGGATGAGGCACAGACGTTGATCCAAGAGATCGATGTCCGAGTAGCCGTTTTGAAGGGATTGATCGAGGAAGCGGAGACCACTCCGGTTCAACCCGAGCCGACTCCCGAACCGACTCCGGTTCCTACTCCTGCGCCCACTCCACTTCCTGAGCCAACTCCGGTGCAAGAGCCGACTCCGGTCGATCTTGCTCCACAGCATTGGGTCATGACGGTTACCACGACTCCGGTCGATGGTGGCAAGGTCAAGCTCCGTGGTCGTTGGGTTGCCCCCAAGGGTTTCAGCGGCAATGTGCTCATTGCCATGCAGGTGTTTTCCGGCCAGAACCAGAAGGTTGCTGAGTGGGACACCATGCCAAATCAGCTCATCGAAGAGGGTGACGAGATCATCTTCGAGCGTGAGTTGCCCAAGCAGCCTGATGGCCTTTACTCGGTCCATCAAGGTGTCTTCGGTCCATACTGGTCACCGCAGTTTGCATGGCGTGCAGACGGCTTCTCGGTGTCGTTCCCGGCACCAGTTGTAACGGTTCCTGGCACGAATCCGGTCCCTGTTCCGGTTCCAACCGATACAGGTGATCTCACCCAAACTCAGCTCAATCTCACTGGGGCCAACTGGCTTGGTGAATGGTCGGGGCGCAACCCGTTCGAGTACGTGCGGCGCACGGTGCAGCAGGCGGGAGACCGCACACCGCTGTTCATCGGGTACTTCATGTACGGGCGAGACAACGGCAACTTCTCAGCCGGTGGCGCTCACAGCGAAGACGAGTTCATCAGCTTCTACAAGGCTGTGGCCGAAGCCATTGGTAACGAAGATGCTTGGGTGGTTGTCGAGCCGGATGCGCTGGGTCTGTTGCCTGCACTTAGCCCCACGCAGGCAGGCCAGCGCCTCTACTTGTTGGTCGAGGCCATCAAAGCTCTCAGCGCCAAGCCGAACATCAAGGTGTACCTCGATGCTTCGACTTGGATCGATGCCCAGCAAATGGGTGAGCGCCTCAAAGCCTTTGTGTCCTCGGGCGTCGATGGCTTTTCGCTCAACGTGAGTGGTTACCTCTCTACCGAGGAAACCAAGACTTGGGCCGAAAAGGTGGCTCAGGTCTCCGGTTTGCACTACGTCTTGGACACCAGTCGCAATGGTCGGGGTAACCCACATCCACCGGCATGGTGCAACGTGACAGACACTCTCGTTGGTCTTCCGCCAACCACCAAGACGCACTCTCGCAACTGTGATGCGTACCTCTGGTGCAAGGTGCCTGGCGAGTCCGATGGCTTGAAGATCAACGGACACGATCAGGATGGACAGCCAAACCGTGGTGACGTGCCTCCCGCAGGTGCGTACTGGCCGGAGTTCAAGGAAGCCATCTACTCGGGCAACTGGTCAGTGTTCAAGACCAAGTACCGGGTTTGATCTAATGGTCGAGTGAAGATTTGCTCGGCTTGCAAGTTGAAGTTGCCCACTGCTGCTTTTCACAAAAGGACACGAGCCAAGGATGGCTTGCAGTCCCGATGTGCCGAGTGCAACAAGAAGCAACGCAAAGCTCATTACCACACAGCGCATGGTCGAGGTCAAAAGGTGTTGACGGGGCAGCGATGGCGAAGCCGCCAACGAGAGCTGCTTTATCTCTATCTTCTCGACCATCCGTGTGTGGATTGTGGAGAAGATGATCCGGTGGTGTTGGACTTCGATCATCGGGATGGCAAGGAGTTCGGTATCTGCAAGTCCGAACGTGGCTGGAAAGCCATCCTTGCTGAAATAGCGAAATGTGATGTGCGGTGTGCCAACTGCCATCGTCGGAAGACGGCTAGGGATTTTGGTTGGTACAAGCACATGCGAAAAACGACCGCACTTAGCTCAGTTGGCTAGAGCGCCTCTCTTACAAGGAGGATGTCGGGGGTTCGAGTCCCTCAGTGCGGACTGTGGCCGAAGCAGAAGTGGTCGATGCGACGGGTTGTGGACCCGTAAACTAGGGGGTTCGAGGCCCCTCGGTCACCCCATCTACGTGGTGTAGCTCAACTGGCAGAGCGCCGCTCTCATACGGCGGATGTTGGAGGTTCAAATCCTCTCACCACGACTTGACACTCCAAGAAGTCTTGGTAGTGTGTGTATCACTCGTTGCGGGGTAGAGCAGTCTGGTAGCTCGTTAGGCTCATAACCTAGAGGTCGGGGGTTCGAATCCCTCTCCCGCCACCATCGCAAGCGATCGACCCCCTTTCGAGGGGGTCTTCGCATTTCCAGCGGGTGTAGCTCAACGGTTAGAGCGTGGCACTCATAATGCTTTGGTTGCGGGTTCAACTCCCGTCGCCCGTACCATTTGCGAATGGCACATCTCGGCTTCAACCAGAACGAGTACGGCACTCGCATCTCGCTTCATCAATGCGATGCGTGCAAGCAACCCTTCACGGTGTGTCCGGCCCAAGAGCCTGATGCGCAAGGGTGGGATAACTGCTTGGGCGAAGGTTGCCCTAGTTACGACATCACTAGGGACATTGACCTCTTCTGGGATGTCGAAAATGAACTCGGCAACATCAGCCGGGTGCCCAACATGGGGACGTAGCTCAGTTGGCTAGAGCGTCGATCTGGCAGGTCGAAGGTCACGGGTTCGAGTCCCGTCTTCTCCACTATCGCTCGGGAGAGTGGGCAATCACGGTGAGCTTTTCAGGACGGGTCACGCCGCCTGCAAGACCGTGGACCGAGCGATTTCATGGGGGTATAGCTCAATCTGGTAGAGCACCTGCTTTGCAAGCAGGGGGTTAGGGGTTCGAGTCCCCTTATCTCCACCCTGACAGTCATCCAAAAGGTTCTGCGGGAGGTACCGCCCAATGAACGATAAGAGGCCGGGTTGATCCCCCGGAGATGGAGGTTGGAATCCTTCCTGTCATGATCTTGCGGGCGTGGTGAAACTGGCAAACGCAGCAGGCTTAGACCCTGCCGGTCTCTGATCTTGTGGGTTCGACTCCCACCGTCCGCACTCATGGCCCGGTAGACAAACTGGCAAAGTCGGCAGATTCAAAACCTGCTGCGCAAGCACTGTGGGTTCGACTCCCACTCGGGCTACTCAAAAGCGTGGCAGACTAACTGACTGCCCAAAAGCGAAAGGAACTGACATGACGATCCACAGGTAACTCCCAAGGAGAACTTTCGTCATGTCAGAACGCTTTTACACCAGGCGGTTCCTCAACAAGAGGGGCCACCATGCTGGTGCGTACATCCTCGCTTCTGTTGAGGACACTTCATCCGAACCCGATAACGAGCCAACTTGGGCCGACATCGAGTTCACGATTGCCGATTGTGGTCGGCAGATCAGCCTTGCTTTTGAGGCACGTCCAGGAGAGTTCGAGAACTCTCTCCACAAGATCGACTTGCTCGTTGAGACCCTCACCAAGTTTCGTGCTGCACTTGTAGCCGAAGGTGAACTGGAAAAGCTCCGGGCAATGAAACATCGAGCACGCAAGATGGCCGAGCGTGCCGCCAGGCCGGAATAGCTCAGTGGCAAGAGCATCTGTTTCGTACACAGAGGGTCGAGGGTTCGACTCCCTCTTTCGGCTCCATGCTCCCGTGGTGGAATGGCAGACACGCAGGCATGAGGTGCCTGTGCCTTCGGGTGTGAGGGTTCAAGTCCCTCCGGGAGTACGCAACCTGCCCAGCGGTGGGGATTCACCGACAGCGCCTTCTAAGCGCAGTCTTCGGGGTTCGAGTCCCTGGTTGGGCGCAAGCTCGCTATGTACCATTCGGGTCATGGCTTAGACAGAAAATAAGGAGGTGGCACCAATGTCGGTCCACGCATTGTTGCTCAATGCTTCGTGGGAGCCGATACGTGTCGTCTCGGCTCGCAGGGCAATCCAGTTGATCCAGGCTGGTAAGGCCGAGGCTCTCGAACTCTCCGAAGGGGAGTACCGGGCAGCCACGATCACTTTCCAGGTGCCGAAGGTTCTTCGGCTTGTCAAGCAGGTGAAGATTCCGTTCAGGGCCACCGTGCCCCTTAGCCGTAAGGCTTTGTTCGCTCGGGACGAATACACCTGCCAGTTCACTCACTGCAACCGCAAGGCCACCACTTGGGACCACGTTGTTCCTCGCTCCAAGGGCGGAGAGCACACTTGGTTCAACCTCGTGGCTGCCTGCACGCAGTGCAATGCCAAGAAGGACGACAAGTCCTTGAAGCAGATGGGTTGGTCGTTGAAGCGGCAGCCTTACGCTCCAAAGGGCTGGTTCTACGTGGTGTTCAGGTTCGAAATCGATGAGTCCTGGGTGCCATACCTTCCAGCGGCATGATGTGTAGGTGACAAGACGCTCGTGGACAGATGACCAGTTGCGAGAGGCCGTGGTGAAAGCCATGAGCCTCACGCAGGTCAAGACTCTGTTGGGTTTGTCTCCGAGCGGTCCTAACACCAACATCAAGTTCCACATTGATCGGCTTGGTCTTTCGACCAAGCATTTCCCTGGTCAAGGGTTTGCTCACCTTCGGCTCCAAACCACAGCCGTTCCTATCGAGGAATGGTTAGTGAAGGGGCCGAAGCGTGGGGGAACTCATCTGCTCAACAAGCTCGTGAAAGCAGGCTTGAAGAAGCGCCAGTGTGAAGATTGTGGAATCACCGAGTGGAGAGGCCAAAAAGCACCTCTCCAACTCGATCATCGCAATGGTGATGTCACTGACAATCGCATTGAGAACCTGCGGGTTCTATGTGCAAACTGTCACTGCTTGACTCCTACGTGGGGTCGGCGCAAACGATCTGGGATGGTGTAACGGCAACACCTCTGCTTCTGGCGCAGATGTTCAGGGTTCGAATCCTTGTCCCAGAGCTTTGAAGGTTCGACCCCTTCTTCCCCAGCTCAGATGGTTTGGTTCACGTCATCTTGGATGGAACCATCGTCATTCCACGAGTTTGCTGCTTCGTCGGCTTGTTGCTCAGCAGCCGTCTTGTCCGTCCAAGGGCAAATGGGTTCTTCCAAATCCCGCTGGACCCGAGGGGTTGGCCGAACTAGTGGCATTCCGTGTGGAGGCTCCAAAGCGTGCTCAGCAGCCTTTTGTAGGTCATCAGGTGATGGGAACGCCTTGCCTTCTGGTGGGTAAGTGCCGTTCTCGATAACGACGCCCTCAGGCTCGGGTGGAGGTGTAATGGCAATCTTGTCGAGCTTGCCGATCTTCTGATAACCGTGATGACGCACGTAACCCAGTCGCTCATCAAGGCTCATTGGGCCGAGGTGTTCAAGGCGAGGGTATGAAGCAATGGTGCCCTTCTGGGCAATCAGCCAGTTGTGAACGAACGCCATGATGTTGTTGGCATGGGTGTCCTTGTCGATGATGTCTTGCAGTTCGAAATCGATCATCAGCATGTAGGTGGAAACACCACTGGGGCCGGTCTCGGCTTCTTTGGGTACGGGAAACTCGTCAGAAGAGAAGAACTGTTCACATGCCTTGTTCACAACCCAGCCAAAGCTGCGTTCGTGACGGTCGGCGTATTCGTTGATTTGGTCATAGAGATCGTCGTCGTTGAAGCGGACGCTCTTGATTTCTCCCATGGGAGAACTCCTTTCGTTACGTTGTAATCAAAAGATTACGTTGTAACTACATCTATGCAAGTCGATCTGGGATGGTGTAACTGGCAACACGCCGGGTTTTGGCCCCGGAGAGTCAAGGTTCGAACCCTTGTCCCAGAACGCAAAGCGGTCTTTTCGGTCGTCAAAGTCACCTCAAATGAAGGTTGCTTGCAACTTTGTCAAGCAACCCCTACACTTGTCCCCAAGCCCCTTACCCCCCAAAGGGTCGGCGCTTGGGTCCAGCCCTGACAACTCGTTCCACCGCTCGCTTCTGGCGGAGTAGACGGTCTACGGGCTTTCGAGCCGGGATGATGCCCCCAGGGCTGGACAGCCCAAGCACCTCCGAAGAAACCCCCACCGCCGAGGCTGGGGGTTTCTTCATGTCTGTGGATAAGTTGGGGGAATCAGCTTGTATAGAGTTTCAAGAACGCTTAGAGTGGTGTCATGGCAGAAAAGAAGCGGACACCTCAGCCGAACTGCGGCGAATGCCATCACCCGAAGTCGTTTCATGGTGGTGGGACAACGAAGTGTCGTGCTCTTGGTTGCGGATGCCGTCGCTGGGTGACTCCGGCAGAAGATGTACCCGAGGCCCTGCCAGCCTGACCAAATCTCCATGTCAAGTAGTGGAGCCACACCGATTGGAGTGGTGGCCCTACTAGCCGCCAGGAGATGAAAAGTGTCGAAGCCGCTGACCGCCCTGTACGATTGGGAAACCGACTTCGAGTCCCGACCTCGGCTTTCACTCGTGGCTTCGCAACCCCGGCTGGATTACAGCAAAAGGGGTCGCCTCATGAGGCAAGTCAACCAATACCGCTTCACAACCGCCTATGCGCTATGCGCAGCAGCAGCCACTTTGGTTAGTCGAGTGCTTCTCTAAGGCTTGTCCGATATGAGCAGAGTGGCAATCTTGCTTGATAAAGCGTCAAGCATCCTTGATTGCATCGAAGGTCGAAGTGGGCTACTTTGACCTCTCGTTCACTTCCGCCAGAGGGAGCACATGAGGGGGATACATGGTTTTGCCGTTGTTACTCGTCGGCCATTTTCTTGGTGACTGGGTAGTCCAGACCGACAAGCAAGCTCTTGATAAGCCCACGAGCTGGCGTGCGATGGCGGGTCATGTGCTCGGTTACCACGTGACCATGGCTCTGGTGCTTGCCTTGGGATTCACCCGAGGTCTTACGGTCACCGAGTATCTCGTGATCTTGGTCGTCTCGGCTGTTTCCCATGCGTTCATTGATCGGCGTTGGCCGGTGCGCAAACTCCTTGCCATGACTGGCTCCAAGAACTTTTCTGAGGTGCAGTGGGGCGTCATTGCCGCCGACCAAGCCCTGCATCTCTCCATCCTCAGCCTGTTGGCTTGGTGGGCCGCATGATTCGATTGAGCAATCGCACTCTTGTCAGCTTTGCGGTAATGCAGGTTGCGTTCATCGTCTCGCTTTGGATGATGTTCGTCCGCTTCGCTCCCCTTTCCACTGTTATCGGGCCGGTCTTTGCCTTCAACGTGTGGGGTGCCTTGACAATCATTTACCTCGTAAAGGACATGCGCCGTGCCATGGACTGATGAGGAACTTGCTGTTCTCAAAGATGAAGTGAAGCCATTGATGCCTGATGAGCCGAAAGAAGATGATGATTGACTACTCGGTGACGTTTCGGGATCGCATTGCCCATCGCATCATCTCGGCCACGCTCAAAGTTGTGGCATCACCCAGTTATGCCGTGCTTTTTCGTCATGCAGTGCGCTTTGGCATGAAAGACGCCGTGGTTACTGTCAAGGGTCAGAACGTGGTCACCATGGAGGGTCGTCGTGGCTGATATGCCTGCCATGAAGCCGGTAGACCTTCACGGTTCTGGGCTGTTGTGGCTCATCAACCGGCAGGTATTTCATCCTCGTGGGTACGCATTGGCTGTCGATCCCGATTCCAAGGCGTGTTACCTCATGGGTGATGGCAGCAAGCCGTGGGAGTACCTCACGCAGCAAGCGGACCCTGACAACCCTGGTGCGATTGATGAGGAAGCTCATCTCGCCCAAATCAAGGCGCTCATGCCATGACTGTGGAAGAGGCAGTGGCGAAGCGGGTTGGGCAATACCTCGAACATCTGCCGGTGTCAGATCGGCAGCATGTGGCTCACATTGTGTTGGAAGAGATCGCTCGGGGTGCAGTCGAGCGGTATCACGATTACGAGTATCACCGCATGGCAGTGTCAGAAAAGCGATCACCCGAAGGCATCATTGCCGCCATTTTGGGGGTTCGATTGTGACGATTCTTCAAGCATCCTTGACGCACTCTCATAGACGGGTGAAAACTCCGCCAATGGCAAAATGGGGGAAAGCGGCAGTATGTGGCCTTCTGTGCGCAACCGTTCTGGTTGGGTGCGGTAACGACGATGAGAGGGAGTTCGAGAACGCCTCTTGGTCCAGTGGTCCCAACGAGACTCACTGCGTTGATGGCGAGAACAAGCCTGTAGACCCGAGTTGGTGTGACGATGGTCATCGTGAGCAGAATCCCGATGGTTCGTTCATCGAGACCTATCTCATGTATCGCCTGATCTTTGGTGGCAACTACAACAACGGCTTCTACTCCGGCTTTGCACCTCAACCTCAGCCGCAAATCACCTACATCGAGTCCACGCCGCCACGTAGCTGGCGTCGGCCAGAAGTCATTACGCCGCCTGTGAGTTACCCACCTCGCACGATCCCGCCGTCGAACATCTCACGGCCAAGTCGGCCATCAGCGCCTACTCGGCCTGTTGCACCATCGGCTCCATCGGCACCCACCAAACCAACGGCAACGCAGCCCAAGTCAACAACGGCTCCGAAGTCCACTACGGCACCTAAATCCACTTCGGGCAGCAGCAGTTCAAGTTCGTCGTCTTCTGGCTCCAAGTCGAGCAGCAGTAGCAGTGGCTCTCGCTCATCCTCAACCAAGACGAAATGAAATCCAAAGACATCTTCACCAGTGACCTCCATTTCGGTCACACCAACATCATCAAATATTGCGATCGGCCCTATGCCAATGCTCATGAGATGGACGAGGCGATCAAGACCGAATGGAGATCGAAGGTCAATCCAAAAGACCGCATCTTCTTGCTGGGCGATCTCTGCATGTATAAGGCCAGTCGTATGGCCGAAATCATTGGTGACCTCCCCGGCGAGAAGCATTGGGTGTTGGGCAACCATGACGACCACACCTACGACAAGGCGTATCTGAGAGACCTCTTTGCCTCCGTGCAGCAGGTCAAGGAAATCAAAGCCGTAGGCACCAATGACGAGGTACATCGCATCTTCCTTAGCCACTATGCCCACCGGGTGTGGAATGGCTCTCACAAAGGAACATGGCACCTCTACGGCCACAGTCATGGCACTCTTCCTGATGACCCTGAGTCGCTCTCAATGGACGTTGGGGTGGACGCCCACAAGATGGCGTTTCTCACCATTGAGGACATCGAGGCGCACATGGCACGCAAGAAATACAAGCCGGTCGATCACCACGGGAAGACAGGTCGATGAAGCGTCGTCGTCAACCGCAACCTCAATGCACCCCTCGGGTCTGTGCGTACTTTCACGGTGGCCCGAGTGAAGGTGGGTATTGGTGGGTCAAGAGTGAACAGGGTGTGCCGCCGTTCACCATCCAAGTGCCGGTGATGAACTCTGTTCCTACTGCTGTGCGTCGGGTCGAGCAAAAGTTGCCTCCGCCTGAGTTGCACGATTACGAGACGCACCTCTACAGCCTTGCGTCGGCTATTGGCTCGGAAGCCGAGTACGTCTATGAGGGCATGAGGTGACCGAGGCCATCAGTGTCGATGGAGACACTTATCACTGGCCCACTGATACTGAGTGGCGACGATTGAAGCCTGTGCAGCGGAAAGAGCGTGCGCTCAAACTGCTTGCACAGGCAATCCGTCAAGAGGTTAGAGACAAGCCTCTCTCGTCTGCCATCAACCAAGCGTTGTTTCTTACAGACAGTGCCTTGAACAAGCACCCTGACGAGTGAGGTCACTTCCCCGTGAACAAAGACGTTCGAGAAGTCGTGCGAAAACTCGAAAAGCTCGGATGGGAGGTAACGCTGCGAAAGGGAGGTCACTTCCGTTTCAAAGCACCTGACGGGACGCTGATATTCGCCCCGGCAACACCTTCTTGCCCACGAGCAATCAAGAACATGAAGGCACACGTTCGACGTGTGTCAGGGGTGGCTGTGTGAACAAGGCGCAGGAGTATCGGACTCGCCAGATTTCGGTGTACGCCTTGCAGTGGAGAGGCGATAATGAACACGAGCTAATCGACTGGCTTGATGACGTTGCAAGCATGGGCGAGTGCGTTCACGCCAACGCCAGTGGCACCAATGAACTTCGTCTTCGTATGGGTACACATGACGTTGATGTGCAGCCTGGCGAGTGGGTGACCATGGTCAAGGTCGAGGGGTTTTGGAAGTTCGGAAAATGTACCCAGGAAGAGTTCGTCGCCAGATACGAACCGGCCTGAGTTCCTTGGGGGGAGGATGTATGGGGAAAGAGCCTGCTGTTGTTTTGCAGCACTGTGAAGAGGCAGATTGCCAATGTCAGGTCGATCAATGTCGAGACATCCATTGCATTGACGAGACTTGCATCTGCCGTCAGGAGTACGACACCGAGTTGTACGCCATGTTGGATGCCATCTGGCGAGACACCGGCCCCGCCGACGAGCGCAGCATTCCTCACGGGTGGCTCAGAACCAGTGTCGAGCCTTGGCGTTCCATTGCCAGCAATCTGGACGAGTGGAAGATTTCTTCGGTAACCGTTTGACACGGTGAAAATGTTTGCTAGAGTTTGCAGACAAGCAGCCGGAGAGACAACCGGCAGCACCGAGTTTTCAGCGTTGCTGATGCGTAGGCGAGGGTTACTTCGGCTATCAACCGGGTGGTTGTGGGTTCGAATCCCATCGGTACCTTCGGGGCCGTAGCTCAACTGGCAGAGCACCTAACGTCACCTTTGCCGCCACAGTTCTAGGCAACGCTTTTTCGATGTTCCGATGCGCATGTCGGGGGTTACTTCATAGTGAATGAACCAATCACCTCTGACGCCCAAGTTCTAGGAACACCGTTTTTCGGGGCGATGCGCTGGTGTGGGTTACTTCTAGCTCAACGGTAGAGCATCTGACTATGGATCAGAAGGTTGTGGGTTCAAATCCCACGCACTTCCACCTATGCCAAATCAGTCCTAGCCCCGGATTTTTCTCGCTCGATGCGTAGATGAGGGTTACTTCAAATGCCACAAGGTGGAGCGGCTCCGGCCAGAGTCCACTAAGCCCCTTGGTCCGATTTAGACCAAGTGAAAGCCGACAGGGCCAAGAGTCGGTGCGTCACCTTTGTCGCCAAGTCCTAGAGCGGATTTTTCACAACTACATAAAGGAGCAAAGCCATGACTGGCAAGTTCTCGGGCACTACCAAGCGCCCTATGCGGACCAACGTCTCCGGTCCAATGAAGACAACTGATGAGCAGCGCCCTACCTTCGAGGGTGGTGACGGCTTCGCCAAGACGGCGGAGACTGAGCTTTTCCAGCTCGCTGTTCAGAACATGGTTGGTGAAGACACCTTCTACGAGATGGCCTCGGATCGTGACAAGCGGTTCGCCAAGCTCGTTCACCAGGTCGCCACTTCCAACCCCGAGTTCTTCTTGCCAAAGGAAGACGGTCGTGTTGGCTTCGTCAAGTTCCTCCGGGACACGATGAACATGCGCTCGGCTTCGGTGGTTGCTGCGGCTGAGTATCTCGCTGCTGGTGGTCCAAGCGCCCGCAAGGTCGTGGATGCTGCCATGTTGCGTGCTGACGAGCCTGCCGAGATGTTGGGCTACTGGCTCTCCAATCACGGCAAGCGGATGCCTTTCCAGTTGAAGAAGGGCGTAAGCGCAGCCATCAACCGTTTGTACGACGAGCACTCGCTCTTGAAGTACGACACTCGCTCTCGTGGCGTTCGCTTCGGTGACGTGATCGAGATGGTTCACCCACAGCCAAAGGACGAAAAGCAGTCGGACCTCTTTCGGTTCGCTGTAAGCCGTCGCCAGCGTGGTAACGACGCCAGGATTCCTGAGTCGTTGACCATGATCCACAAGGATCGTGCGTTGCTCACCATGTCTGACGAAGAGAAGAAGGCTGCCATCGCAAGTGGCGACTTCAAGGGCGCTGGTTGGTCGTGGGAGAAGCTCTCTGGTCAGGTTGGCGAGGGCGGCATGAACCGTGATGCATGGGAGAACGTGATCCCAACCATGGGATACATGGCTCTTTTGCGGAACCTTCGGAACTTCGAGACCAATGGCGTCAGTGATGTCATGGTCCAGAAGATCAATGCCCGTCTGGCTGATCCTGAGGCTGTTGCCAAGAGTCGTCAGTTCCCATACCGCTTCTGGTCTGCGTACAAGGCAGTCAACTCCCTCACCTTCGCTGTGGCGTTGGAGAAGGCGTTGGACCTTTCCACGCAGAACATCCCTGAGTTTGATGGTCACAGCCTCGTGCTGATCGACACGTCCAACTCCATGGGTCAGTTCGGTTGGAACTCACCAGAGGCTTCCAAGAGCGACATCAAGCCGGTCGAGATTGCTGCTCTCTTCGCTGCTGCGGTATCGAAGAAGTGTGAGCGAGTTGACACGGTGGTCTTTGCGTCCACCTCGGCCAGGATGGACTTGTTCCCGAACGAGAGCGTGCTTCGGTACGTCGATCGGGTTCACAAGAACCTTGGTCGTGTGGGCTACGGCACCAACACATGGGACTCGATTAGGCAGCACTTCGATCCCACCAAGCACAAGAGGGTTATCGTCTTCACTGACGAGCAGACATCCGACTCCGGTCGTGGTGTCAATGTGCCTCTCTTGCACACCTTCA
>JACCDR011615470.1_pt1 | contig 17136 bp, 13 predicted proteins | sample 7446431 | NCBI WGS metagenome assembly JACCDR01 (sample SAMN15323443, study PRJNA562643) | freshwater metagenome | isolation source: river surface water | place: USA:Blue River Watershed | collected 2017-08-17
ATTTAAGAGGTATTTGAGAGGTATTTGAGAGGTATTTGAGAGGTATTTGAGAGGTATTTGAGAGGTATTTGAGAGGTATTTGAGAGGTATTTGAGAGGTATTTGAGAATTACATAATAAATACGTATAATGAGCAAGTGAAATCATTTTTGGGGCGTTAAATAGAAACTTAAACGGAAACTTAGGAACTTAAATAGAAAAAATAAAGTACAGTTATGTATTGACACATCTAGAGTAAACTTAAGCTTTCCGAGCTTTTGCCAATTGTTTTAAATAGTCCTTGCAATTTTTGTGAGAATTCTCCAAGCATTTTTTCAAATCTATAGGACATCCGTTTTCGCAAGCATACATCAGGCATTCAAGCTGACCAAACTGCGCCGCTGTGTAAGTTACATCGTACCGCCATGGACATCCGTTTTGGTGCGCGTATTTTAGACATTCTAGTCGGTTATATTCTGCCGCGCGGATCATCGTTTTATATGACCATGGACAACCGTTTTGGTGCGCATATTTTAGACATTCCAGACTGTCCGCCCATTCCGTAACATTAGGTGACCAGCCTACGCCGTGGTGATGTAAACAAATCATACAGTCTAAATGTCCTCTAATTGCCGCACATTTCATAGTGGTATTATCCCACGGACACCCGTTTTGAATTGCATATTGCACACAGTCTAGATGACCTCTAAAAGCGGCCATGTTTATAGTATTTTTGGCCCACGGACAGCCGTTTTCATGGGCATACATCAAGCAATCCAATTTACCTCTGTCTGCGGCGTTACTTGTAGTGTGTTCATTCCACTCGTAACCATTTTCATGTAAATATTTGAGACATCCCAGACTGCCATACTCAGCGGCTCCCGCTGTAGAGACTGTATTTTTGATAAAACTAGCATATCCATTTTCGTGCATATGTTTCAACATATCTGGTCGATCATACATCACGAAGCGCCGGGCTAAATATTCTATCACTGATTTGCCTTTAAAGTCTAGTGTTATTTTTTCGCCCAATTCCGAAAGCAGCAAATTATCGAACGTTGAAACAGTGCAATTTTTGTAAAATTCCTCGTCGGCGAACCAGTTGTGTTCTGTATTTGATGGTATACAATAAGGATCGTACTCTAGTAATCTAATTAGCGAGATACCGCTATAATTTCCATTAAATAAAGTTAGGACTGGTATGTTTAACAGATCATCTAATTTGCGTAGTCTCGACTTTTCTTCTTCGGTGAGGAGATTTTTTTCGATTGGCCAATAATACGGTGGTTTATTTTCATAATAAACGAGAACTTTAGTTAATAGTTTTAAATCGGATTCGGATAGGTTCGCTTCGGCGTCTAAGTTAGTATTTAAGATAGTGTCTAAGTTAGCATTTACGGTTGGAGTTAAGGCCGTGTTTACTTTAGCGTCCAATTTGGTGTCTAAGTTAACGTTTACTGCAGTGTTTACGGTCGTGTTTAATTTAGTATTTACGGTCGTGTTTTTATGCATATATTTGGCGATTAATGACATAGGATCCATTTCGTAAAGTAATACAATTACAGTTATTAATATTCATATATAAAATTCAAATTTGGAAAAAAAGACAAGGGGTCCGTTCAACTAGCGACGAGATCAAACCGTCGTAAAGCGATGTTTTATATGCGCTTTAGTTGTGCGTTCATACAGGATTGTTCGCCAGGTACTTTCTTAACCCGTACAAATAAGTTTTACAGCGAGGTCCGGCGCTCTTGTAGCAATCTTCAATGTTAATTGAATAGCCATTTTCGTATGCGTACTTTAAGCATTCGAGCGAGTCCATTGCGGCGGTATGTACCGCAATATATTCCTCCCAGCAGCACTTAATTTCATGTAAATATTTTACACAGTCTAATTGATTGTTTATCATTGCTTCATACAATATGAAATGATGAAGCGGATAATTTTCAGCAGATCCGGTCTTGGTAGCCCAATCGCGCCCGTGCTCATATAAATATTTTAAACATGCTAGATGTCCATTTTCAGCTGCCGCTTTTAATAAAATAATGTCCCAAGCTACAGTGCTTGTAGTTACTCTTGTGTTGGTAATATATGAAGCTGCATTTGCCGCGTCGAGGATGAGGAGCATATATTTTAGACATTCCAATTGCCCGTTTTCCACCGCTACAAATATTGACGAATGAGACAGTTGACATCCGTTTTCACACAAGTATTTTAGACATTCCAGATGACCATTCCTGACGACATCGGGCCAAACTTCGTCGCATAATGGAGCTCCGTTCTTATGTAAGTATTTGAGACATTCCAAATGACCTTTCGATGCTGCGGCGGATGCGGCTAACGTGCTTAACGTACATTTCTTTTCGTGTAAATATTCGATACAATCAAGATGTCCGTTTTGCGCAGCGTAATATACCGATGTGACGGAAAGTTTGCCGCCATTTTCGAGCGCGTATTTTACACATTTTATATTTCCGCGACTAATTAGTGTATTTATCGCACGCTGATTCATTTCGATCTTACGATTAGCTAACAACCATTTAAATTCAGATTCAGTTCCAAATCGATAGAACTGTTTGACAATGCGGTTAAAATTAAACACGACAAAAGCTTCCTTTTCCTCGTTGTTATCTACAAATCGAGCAAATAATTTATAATTCGGTTCGGTATAAAATATGTTGAGTAACGGAATATTTAAATACATATCTAGGTATCGTATCCTAGATATCTGTTTTTTTGTAAACCCGATACATGTATCGTGTGTTTTTATATAAAATTCGTACCATTTAAGCACTTCTTTTAATAGTCGTATATCGTTTTTGGTAATCAAAGGTAGGTCTTCCAGCCGCACTTTTCCGTCTTCAAACGAAGTGTTTAGAATACTGCTTTGGTGGGCATATTTTCTTAACTTCTCCGAAATGTCCATCTATGTTTATTAATATAAATCACAGGATATTTTCAAATTTCGGCAAAAAAATAATGTGAATTCACGACCTTTTTTAATCGCGTTATTTAATTTATTTTTAGACTTGATGGATATTCTTTACAATTTTAATAAGTATGTTAAGGTTCATTTTTATGCGTTAGTAGATTGGTAGTTTTATGGTTTCGTTAGTTGGTTAATTTGGTAGTTTTATGGTTTCGTTAGTTGGTTAATTTGGTAGTTTTATGGTTTCGTTAGTTGGTTAATTTTGTGCTTTAGGAATCGTTGTCGAAATCGAACAGCGAAACTCGACATGTTTGCGGACTTGACCATGCTATTTATTGTTTAACATTTCCACGTATGCCCTGCACTTTTCATGCACTTTATCAGGTTTAATGCACAGGTCAATCGAATAATCTATTTCTGTCAAATATTTTAAGCAGTCTAAATGTCCGCGCGTTGCGGCAGCGTAAATGATATAAGGAGTGTAAGTGCATCCCTTTTCGAGTGCATACTTAAGACAATCCAGGTGCCCATTTTCCGCTGCGTAAATCGTGACATACCCACTCATTCTGCAACCTCTTTCTACCACCAATTTCAGGCAGTTTAAGTGACCACTTTTTGCCGCAACATTGGCTATTGCCGGGTGTAGGTCGCATCCCTTTTCGAGTATATACTTAAGACAATCCAGGTGCCCATTTTCCGCTGCGGCAATTGCTGCCATATTACCAAATCTAACCCCACGTTCATATAAATATTTGAGACATTCCGGTCGTCCGTAGCATGCCGCATTTACTGAATAGTTGCCGCTACTATTATACCACCACTCATACATATTTTCGGTACTGCACAAGTAATAAAAACATTCCGAACGGTCATATTTAATAGACGCGATAATTGCGGCATTTAAATCCACGAATGATTTTTTTTTACAAATGTACATTAAGCAATTTAAGTGTCCGTTTTGCACAGCGATTGCGGCGGCATCTTTGTCGAAGAGACAATTGTTTTCGCGTAAGTATTTCAGGCATTCGAGATGGCCGTTTTCTGCAGCGATATATGTATTTTTTTCGTCTAATCGACAGCCATTTTCATGGGCGTATTTTAGACATTCCAAGTGACCATTTCTGGTTGCGGCATATGTCGTTTGGATATTCCACGGGCATTCATTTTCATGGAGGTATTTTAGACATTTCAAATTGCCATGAAACGAGAAGTTGGCGGCGGTCTTTTCGTCCATAGTGATTATTTTGCGTTTTAATAACCATTTTAATTCCTTGGTATTTCCTCGTTTGTAGGCGTTAATTTTTAACCAGTCAGTACTGAACTTTTCTATAGGAATATACGGATAATCTCTATTCACTAAAGATGAAAATAAATCGTAATTTATCTCGGAATAAAAGAATACTAGAACTGGTATATTTAAATACAGATCTAGATATTTAAGTTTATCTTGTTGTTCTGGAGTAAACTCACACTCAATTGGCATCCAACAGCTGATTTTACCGAGTTCGTTATTTTCGTTATTTTCGTTATTTTCGTCGTCTTCGTCGTATATTATGTAACCGCTGTATACTTCTCCTATATTTTTTTCGCACATAAGGAGAGCTCTCGTTAATAATTCTATATCTTCCTTCTTGATGGTCGCTTTTAAATCTTCCAAACGGACAGGTTTATCGTCACACTCGACTTTCAGTATACTTGAAGGGTGTGCGTATATTTTAATAAGTGAGTCAACGTCCATTTTTATGTAGGTGTTTGTGTATATAGCCGAGCGATTTTAGATATTTATTATCAAACTAAATTCTAACAAAAAATAAAATTGACAAATATGGGTTACGTATTTTGCAGGCTTAATAAGTATTCTTTACAATTTTCATTAGTGTATATTAAGCAATGATTTATATCGATCGGACATTTGTTTTCAACTGCATATTTTAGGCAATCCAGATGACCATATTGGGCAGATAGGAAAGTAGTGCCGAAATCCAACTGACATCCGTTCTCATGTGTGTATTTCAGGCAGTTTAAATGTCCGTACATAGCTGCTAATTCAGTAGCGTTCTGATACCACGGACAATTGTTTTCGTGTGCATACTTAAGACATTCCAATTGACCTTTTATTATAGCACCCCGAGTGGTCAATTGGTCCCACATACATCCGTTTTCGTGTAAATATTTCAGACAATCTAGATGACCGTTTTTCGCAGCACTTACCGTTGCCAAATTATTCCACTGGCAACCAATTTCATGCAAATATTTCAGGCAGTCTAAACGGCCGTATTCAGCCGCCCCGTCTGTCGCAAGGTAGTTCAAGAGTCGGGTGTTTTCGTGTAAATATTTCAGACAGTCTAGATGACCATACATGGCTGCAAACATCGGAACAAAATCGTCTAATTTGCATCCGTTTTCGTGTAAATATTTCAGACAGTCTAGATGACCGTTTTGAGCCGAAATCAACGGCGCCTGGAAGTCCCAAGGACATTGTTTTTCATGTAAATATTTTAGACATTCCAAATTGCCTTGTTCAGCAAACTTGCATACTAAATCGACATCCTTTACGACGTACCCGTGGCATAACAACCATTCGAGTATTTTTTTATTTCCCCGTTTGTAACATATCGTTATGAGGGAACCGATATCAAATATGTTTATCGGGATACATATGCAATCTCTATTCACTAAATTTGCAAATAGGTCGTAATTTGGTTCGGAATAAAACAATTCTAGAACTGGTAGATTCAAATATAAATCTAAATATTTAAGCTTACTTTGTTGTTCAGGAGTAAACAAATTAAGTAGCACTTTTCTACCCTTTTCGATGATTTCTTCGCATTTAGATAATGCGGTGTTTAGTAATTTAATGTCATCTTTAGTGATACTTAGGTCAGTTATTTGTATTTTTTTATCGTCACACTCGACTTTCAATATACTCGAATCGTGTGCGTATTGTTTAATAAGTGCGTCAATGTTCATTTTTATGTAGGTGTTTGGGTATTTAAATATGTATTAGTGGGTTTAGGTGAGTTTAGGTGGGTGGTTTAGCTATGTATTGTTATTTCAATTTTCAATAAAAAATAAAGCGAATGATGTACCGTAAATTACTTATTTTTCAGACTTAACGAGTGTTTATCTACAATATTTATAAAGTCTGAATACTTTTTCAGGCTTAGCACGTACTCTCTACAATTTTTTTCACCCAGCGTCAAGCAGTGGTATATGTCGAGCGGGCAGTTGTTTTCAATAGCGTATTTAAAACAATCTAGATGACCCTTCCCGGCGGATACAATGGTAGTGTGTACATTCAATTCACATCCATTTTCATGTGCGTATTTCAGACAGTCTAAATGGCCGTTCGAAGCTGCCACCACAACGGTGCACAGATGCCATGGACAGCCGTTTTCGTGTAAATATTTCATGCAGTCTAAATGGCCGTTACTAGCGGCCGAATACATAGCATCACTATACCACTCGCATCCTTCAACGTGCAAGTATTTCAGGCATTCTAGATAACCTTTTCGAGCCGCATACATGGTGGCCATCGAATTCCAAGGGCATTCGTTTTCGTGCAAGTATTTTAGACATTCCAGATGACCTCGTTCGGAAGCATTATTTGCTGCATATTCATCCCACGGGCATCCTTTTTCGTGCAGATATTTTATGCAGTCTAGATGGCCGTTCCAGGCCGCCGAAGATGTCGCAAGGCTATTTCAAGGACAGTTGTTTTCGTGTAGATATTTTAAACCTTCCAAATTGCCTTGTTCGGCGACCCGTCGTGCTAATTCTTCATTCTTTATGATGTGCCTGCGAGATAACAACCATTCGAATATTTTTTTAGTTCCACGGTTGTAGCATATCGTTATGAGGGAATCGATATCAAATATGTTTATCGGGATGCATATGCAATCGCTATTCACCAAATTTGCAAATAGATCGTAATTTCGTTTGGCATAAAACAATCCTAGAACCGGTATATTCAAATATAAATCTAGATATTTAAGTTTACTTTGTTGTTCTGGAGTAAACAAATCAAGCGGTTCTTTTATACTTTTTTCGATGATTTCTTCGCATTTAGATAATGCGTCGTTTAGTAATTTAATGTCGTCTTTAGTGATACTTAGGTCAGTTATTTGTATTTTTTTATCGTCACACTCGACTTTCAATATGCTTGAGGGGTGTGTATATTGTTCAATAAGTGTTTCGATGTCCATTTTTATGATTGTCAAGAATAATAAAGTGGTTGCGTCGTTGCAGTGATATAGTTGGTATGTATTGATAATCAAAATCAAATTTTAATAAAAAGATAAAAGATAAAAGATAAAAGATAAAAGATAAAAGATAAAAGATAAAAGATAAAAGATAAAAGATAAAAGATAAAAGATAAAAAAATAAAAGATAAAAGATAAAAGATAAAAAAATAAAAGATAAAAGATAAAAGATAAAAAAATAAAAGATAAAAGATAAAAATAAAAAAAAGAACAAATAGATGAGAGAACAAATGAACAAAAAATAATAAAAAAGATGAAAAGATGAAAAGATGAAAAGATGAAAAGATGAAAAGATAAAAATGATTGATGTACCGTAAATTACTTATTTTTCAGGCTTAATAAATATTCTCTACAATTTTCATGTGTGGTTTTTAAGCATTCGTCGATATTTATCGGACATTCGTTTTCAACCGCATATTTAAGACAACTCAAATTTCCTTTCTCAGCCGCGATAATAGTGGTTTTGTTGTCCCAAGGGCACCCATGTTCATGTGCATATTTCAAGTACTCCAGGCGATTATGCCTAGCCGCCGCATATGTAACTCTTTCCATCCAAGGGCAGCCGTTTTCATGTAAATATTTCATACATTCCAAATGACTATCTCTACACTGGTCTCCGGCCAATTTAGAATCCCATGGATGTTTATTTTTATGTAAACATTTCAGGTAATTTAGACCATCATTGGCAGGTACAAAGTCATAGGGCTTTATAGGATTTTCATGTGCGTATTTCATACAATTTAAATTGTCGTCTTTGATCGTGGATAAGATAGCCCCGGCATCCCAAGGGCATCCTTTTTCGTGCAAATATTTTAAGCATTTCAAATGACCGCCATTGGCGGCGGATTCCGTTGTATATATATTCCAAGGACATCCTTTTTCGTGTAAGTATTTTAGGCATTCCAAATTCCCTGGGCGTGCTGCCCAAAACGCGGTTGATTTGGTAGGACGACAACCGTTTTGGTACGCGTATTTGATACATGCCAAGCTGCCGCTTTTGGCGGCCCAATCTATGATGCGATTGTCCCATTTACACTCATTATCGCGCGCATAAGTTAGACAATCTAAATGCCCCCCATTCGCGGCGCAAAGGGGTGTATATTCATCCCACGGACAACCGTTTTCGTGCAGGTATTTTAGGCAGTCTAGATGCCCATATTCGGCAGCTCCGGCAGGTGCCTCATGATCCCACGGACAACCGTTTTCGTGCAGGTATTTTAGGCAATCTAACTTACCTTCTACCGCCGCATTGGCGGTTGCATTGTGGTCCCATGGACAGCCGTTTTCTCGCATGTATTTCAGGCAATCTAGATGACCACATCCGGCAGCCCAGGCGGGCGCTTCTTGGTCCCAAGGACAATTAATTTCATGTGCATATTTCAGGCAGTTCAGATTTCCATTTTTGGCTAGTAAACAGGTAGTTTTTTCGTCTAGTGGTACTAATTTAGATTCCAACAAATATTTGAATTCTTTTACAGTTCCGCGTTTGTAAAATGCGTTTAGTAGATTATTGATGTTAAATATTTCGATTGGTATTGATGGACAATTCCTGCGCACTAAATTGGCAAATAATTCGTAACTCGGTTCCGAATATACACATGTCAGTATTGGTATATTTAAATATAAATCTAGAAATCTGATAGTTTCCATTTCTTTTGGTGTATATTCGGTGTGTCGGACTGTTTTTGTTTTTTCATAGTTAGATAAGTGGTATATTAATAATTTTGTCGCATCTTCGGTAAGATCTAAGTCACTTATAGATATTGGCCCGTCTTTACATGTAACATTTATTATACTGGCATTAGAAGCGTATTTTTTGATCAATTCCAGTGTTGTCGATGTATTAGATGCGTTGGATGTATTTAGTGCATTAGATGCGTTAGATGTATTTAGTGCGCCGAGCGCGTTGAGTACGTTAGATGTGTTGGATGTATTTAGTGCATTAGATGCGTTAGATGTATTAGTGGTATCCATGTGGTTTTTAAGTTTTTCTATAATCAATTTTTATATTTCTTAGGTGTTTATAACTTTATATGAGTGATATAAGTTGTATGATTGAGGACTCAGTTATTTAAGGTAAGCTGGTGATGTAAATGGGTAATGTGGATAAGCTGGTGATGTAAATGGGTAAGTGGGTGATGTAAATGGGTAATGTGGATAAGCGGGTGGTGTAAGTTTACTCAGGTATCCATGCAGATATTCAGCGCAATCGTGGTGTTGATTTTCTTCAGCGTCTTTTATGGCACTAGAAATGTCATCGTAAGATGGATTTAAGTTTTCGTTAATATATTTAACACAGTCCAAATGGCCTTTGTCGGCGGCACATTCCAAAAAGCTCGGATCCGTTAAAATACCAATTTCATGAAGAAATTTAACACAATCGACGTGTCCATTGACGACGGCTTCTTCCGCAACGTCAGTGGGATAGTCTACAGATGTCAATGGAGCGTTTTTTTCATGAAGATATCTGAGGCATTCTACATGGCCGTTTTTTGCGGCTGCTATTGCAGAATGTATTATTCCCCAAATACATCCATTTTCGTATGCGTATTTCAGGCAGTCCAAGTGGCCGTTGCTAGCTGCCTCTGTCGTTGTTCTTCCGCACCATAGGTATCCATTTTTGTGCAAATATTTAAGACACTCCAATTGTCCATATTTTGCAGCTATTTCCGTGCTGTCGATAGGCTCCAATATGTCATCAGAAGGGTCATCGATATGTCTGTAGCCTTTACTCTCGGCTTCGCTATAGAACTCCATGCATTTTAGATTACCATTTTTGACGAAAGATTGCCATATAAGTCGCGTCAGACCGATTCCTCCTGTGTTCAGTAACCATTTAAATTCGGATAAAGTGCAGTTTTTACCAAACCCGTCTATATCCCTATTTATATCTGTAATATCGATCGGGATATATTCGCACTTTTGTTCCATAAGTTTGTGAAATAGCGCGTAATCTAAGCGGGAATAAAATAGAGACAGGATTGGTATATCGAAATATTTGTCTAAAAAATTCAAACTATTCATTTCGGAAGGTGAAAAATTATTAATAAACCAGCCGCTGTTTTTATAAGATTCGTAATTATTAATGGCCCTGGATATTAAATCTAGATCTTGTTTTGTTATGATTTTTAGATCTGCCGTAGTGATGTCATCGCCGGCATAATTGATACGCAAAATGCTATTTTTATTTGCGTATTTAATCATCAGAGACCAGAGAGACATAAACCAATATAAATTATACGAGTCTGTTTTTAACAAAAAATTACACACCGGGGTATTTTAGGCAGCTAAGTTAGCTAAGTGGTTATTTTTATACTCTTTCAGGTCGCTGGGTTTTTAAATCTAATAAGTATTCTCTGCAATTTTCGGGCGCGAATTTTAAACATTCATCGATATCGAACGCGTATCCGATTTCATGTATATATTTTAAACAGTCTAAATGGCCTTCCCGTACGGCCGAATCCAAAACATAACAGTTCATTTTGCGAAATTTTTTATATAAATATTTAAAACATTCCAAATGCCCATTTCTAACAGCGCTGTTGATACATACCCAGTCAATATAACACCCATTCTCAACAAAATATTTCAAACATTCCAAATGTCCTCCCGCTGCCGCATAACAAGCCGGAAAATATGTCAACCGACTGCCATTCATATGGGCGTATTTAAGACATTCCAGATGACCATTCAAAGCAGCCTCCGCGATTACGTGGTTTAGCTTGCAGCCATTTAGATGTGCGTATTTAAGACATTCCAGATGACCTTTCTTAGCGGCCAATTCAGTAACCCGATCATTCCAAGGACAACCAAGCATTCGCGCATGCCTGAGACATTCCAGATTGCCGTGTAGCGCGAAAGCGGCAGTTAACTTTTCATCCAGCATTATCATACCGGTTTTCGACAACCAATCTAGTTCATCGGTGGTTCCGTTTTTATAAAAATCTTCGTCTATTATATCGGAACAAAACAGAAATTTAGGAATGCCGGTATTTCCATTTTTTATAAGTTTGGAAAATAAACCATAGCCTATTTCGTTCATGTAAAATAGGGCTAGTACTGGTATGTCTAGGTACCGGTCTAGAAATTCGAGTCTGTCTTTTTCGGCTTCGGAATTTACCGGGTTTAGTATTTCAGTTTCGAGATATTCCTCATAACTATGCAATACTCGGGTTAATAGACCGATATCGGCCGGTGTGACAAATTTGAGATCCTCTAATTTAACAGAGGTGTCGTCGCATTTTACGTTTAATACGCTTTGCGGATGTATGTACTTTTTAATAATGTTGGTTGGATCCATATGGTTTTGAGTTATAACGGTATGCTTATAGTTCACATTTTAAAAGGTCTTTAATATGTCGATCGTGGGTTATTTTGTGTGTATAAGTATTTGTAAGTTATAGGGTAGGCGGCTTGGTGTATATGGGTATTTGTAAGTTATTTTGTATGTTGTGTGTCTGTGTGTGAGTTATAGAGTAGGCGGCTTGGTGTGTATGGGTATTTGTATGTTGTGTGTATAAGTATTAAAAAAGATAGCGAGCGCGTACAGGACGATCAAAGAGATAGTGTTTGCAAATATTTTTTGCAGTGCGGTGCGGCTTTTTCCAAACATCGCTCTAGCTTTATTTCGCATCCATTTTCATACAAATATTTTAAACAATCCAAATGGCCGTTCTCTGCGGCATTTTCCGTACTATGGAAGTCCCAAGGACAACCGTTTTTGTGCAAATATTTCAGACACTTCAAATATCCTTCTCTGGCGGCTTCGGCCGTGGCATTTTGATTCCAAGGACATCCCTTTTCATGCAGGTATTTTAGGCAATTCAAGTGCCCATTTCCCGAGGCAAAGTGCGGCACATCACTGTTCAATTTACATCCATTTTCGTATAAGTATTTTAAGCAGTTTAACTGACCGTTCTTTGCAGCCATGCACGCGGCAAAAGTCTGATCGAATAAACACCCGTTTTCGTGCAAATATTGTAGACATTCTAGATGACCATTTTCTACCGCCTGATATGCAGCACTGTCATCCCATGGACATCCATTTTCGTGTAGGTATTTTAAACAGTCTAAATGGCCATTCAAAGTGGCATTTTCTGTACTATGGAAGTCCCAAGGACAACCAATTTCATGCAGGTATTTTAGGCATTTTAGCTGGCCAAAGATTGCAGCGCGAGCTGTCATTAGGTTGCTCCATTTGTAATCGTGTTCGTGCGCATATTTAAGGCATTCCAGATTTCCATGTATGACAAACGAGGAAATTGTCAAGGTGTCTAATTGCAGTCTCCTGGAGTTTAAGAACCATTCCAATTCCCTTACGGAGCCATGTTCATAAAAAGACCTCATCACATTGATGTTGTCGAATATCTCAAATATATCGGATAGAGTCGAGTTAAAATCGCGACGGATGAGATCGGAAAGTAATTTGTAATTTTTTGACCTAGAATAAATCAAAGCCAATATCGGGATGTTCAGCTGCCGATCTAAATATCTAAGCCTGTTGGTTGTTGAGTACGGATACAAATTCCGGCTAATGTTTTTGGAATCTTCGTAATTATTCAAAACTTTCGTCAATAGTTTCAAATCTCTAGCGTCGATTATGCCGAATTTATTAAATGTTCAAGCTTAGATTCCCCGGTATCCAGCACTGCGCTTTGCGGGTGTATATACTTTTTAATAATGTTAGTTGGATCCATGGTTGGGTGTAGATTATTACATCGATATATTTAACGTTTAGTACAAAAAATAATTTTCATAAGTACAAGGCACGATAATAGAATATTAAATAGTTTATTGCGGCGCGTTATGTCATTGCTACGTTGGTGAGCGATGGTAATGGTTTTTGCGAATCAGTAGAGGTCATAGGTAAGTTTGGGTAAGGACGAGGGGGGGGGGGTGTATATTGTATGTGTCGCATGTTCTTAATAAGGATTAGCCATATACTCGATGTATAAATTACGGATAGACCCTCGATGTGTAAATTTTAAGCACTTTGATATTTTATCTTTGCTAATTGCATCAGATATTTCCCACATTCTCTATTGCTATATTTATATATCCTGCCGTCCCAAGGACATCCATTTTGGATCGCGTATTTTAGACAACCCAAATCACTTTGACAGGCCACCTTGATAGTTTTGGGATGCCAAGGACAACCGTTTTCATGTAAGTATTTCATACAGTCTAAATGACCATTATTAACAGCGTAAAGCATCGTTGTCTCGGTCCATTTGTGTCCGTTTTCATGTAAGTATTTTAGACAGTCTAAGTGACCTTCACACGCTGCGGTATTGATAACGCGCTTATTCCACGGACATTTGTTTTCGTGTGCGTATTTCAGACACTCTAATTCACCGTTTTCTGCGGCCGTAATCATGACTCTTTCGTTCCAAGGGCAGCCAATTTCATGTAAGTATTTTAGACAGTCTAAATTACCTTGGTCGGCCGCCAGGATTGTCGCGTATTTGTCCATCGGACACTTTTTTTCATGTAAATATTTCAGACAGTCTAGACGACCATAATGCGCGGCCTGTGCTGCTGTCTCGACGTCCAATGGAAAACCTAACTCGTGCAGGTATTTTAGGCAGTCAAGATTATGTGATGCTGCGCAATCCGCTATCATGTTTGTGTCCGTCGAGCAACCGTTTTCAATTACGTATTTTAGACAACCCAAATCTTTAGTGGCTGAAGATGCAGTAATCTTATTCCAAGGGCACCCGTTTTCGTGCAAGTATTTTAAACACGACAAGTGCCCGCCGGCCGCTGCTAGATTGGTTGCGTCGCTATCCCAAGGACATTTAATTTCTTTCGCGTGTTTAAGACATTCCAGATTTCCGTTATATGCCAAATATTTGGTCAGATTAGTGTCCCGCTTTAGTATGCCCGCCTTCAGCAACCAGTCGAATGCCCAAACTGTCCCGTATTTGTAAAAGTTTTCCACGATGTCTTTTGTGTCGAAGAACTCCAGCGGAACATCGTGGTATTTGCTTTTGATAAGTCTGAACAATAATTTATAGTCCGGTGCGGTATATAAAAATGCCAGAATTGGTATATTTAGATATCTATCGAGGAACTGGAGTTTGTTTTTGTCAATATCGGAAAATTCGTCGAGTAATGGTTGATTGCTGGCGCGGCCATTCTTTAGCATACGATAACAATACATATCTGCTGTGAGATATCCGTCGACGGGTGCCTTATAGTCCGGTTTATTCCGAATGTATTCATAATCGATGTCCAGACGGATTTCTAATGCCGGACCGATGCGTTGGTAATTCTCCATGTCCAAGACAAATATTTTTGTTTTCTTTTTTGTTTTCTTTTTTGTTTTCTTTTTTGTGTCTTGTTTAGAGGTTTGTTTAGATTTAGTTGGTGTTTTTTTAAACGAGCCCGACCACATTAAATCGGCAGTGTATTTATTTTCGGTGACTGCGGTGTGATTTGTTTTAATAGATATGTTGCTTATACTAGGTGCCGGCATAGAATCTGTATTGATCGACACGGTTGGCTCTTTACCGTCTACAGTTACCACGTCTACATTAATTTCGAAAGGAGTATCCGCACTCGGAGGGGGCGGAGGACTGGGCAGACCCTGAGTATCTATAGCTCTAATTAGCGTATCGATTAGCCCCTCGGCATGTAGGCCGGTAACTGGGGCGGTAAGCGGACTCCGAGTTGGTAGGGTGTTAATTAGGGTGTCATTAGGGTCCTGGGTATCTGTGGTGTGTGTTTTGTTATCAGAATTTGTTGCGTCAGGACGGTCATCAGAAGTATCCACCGGGCTTATATGATTGGCGAATTTTTTATTGTATGTTTTCCACTTTTTTCTAAATTTATCATACACGGTTAAAGCATGTATCAGAAATTGCACATATTCTTCTTTAATCAATCCGAGATCTGCCATTTGTAATTTGGCGTCTTCGCAGTGTAGATTTAAAACGCTATCTTTGTGGGCATATTTAAATATTAAATCGTAACCGAGCGGTAATGTAGAAGTATTCATCGTCATTTGTGAGTTATGGTACTTAATGTACTTAGGTGTTGTATTATTGATCGGAATTTTCACATTTCATTCAAAAAATAAAAGGCTATGTCGGGGAAGAGTCTATGCTGGTAAGTAACTGGGTTGTTTTATAATTGATGAGTATTGTTCGGACAGCCGACGTACACTGGTGCGACGTATGATCCATAATTATCACCAAAAGGGTTGGCGGGGTCTTCGAAGTCCTCATCATTAGCGATAATGCGAATATCGATAGAATTGGAAGGAGATGCGTAAGGGGAATGTTCAAATCTCACAAATTCATCAGTGTTGATATCTGTAGTCGGGTGGTCGTCCCAAGAACGGCCGTTTTCATACATGTATCTTACAGCTGCCAGATCGTTGCTTTCTGTAGTCGGGTGGTCGTCCCAAGAACGGCCGTTTTCATACATGTATCTTACAGCTGCCAGATCGTCGCTTTCTGTTGTCGGGGAATGGATTTTCAATGATGAGCAGACAATTTCCCGTACGTATCTTGCAATTGATGTCAATAATGATGGATTTTGATTATTTGTTTGATTATCTGAAGCATCCAGATAGTATTGGTTGTTGGGGGGAACTTCGGTACTTTCCGTTTGTCCCATTTTATCTGGTATAAAAGGATGAACGCAATAGCGATTAAGGGATCAGTATATATCATATAATGAAAATTCATTTTTTTATGGTAGTCCGGTCATTGTGTGGGTATGGCTTTGACGCGGGGACATCTTATCATGGGAACTACAATATAAATATTATATTTGTAATTTTTTATAAATGAATATCAGTCATAACAGATCCCTGAGCATTTTACGAGATATCGAAAGAAACCATCCTGTGGACGGAGACGCATATGATGATATATTGTGTCCTGGCATATATGATTGCGTGAACGATGTGGGTTATCCGAAAAATGAGATATTGACCTCATATTTTCATCGATTGGCTCTTTATAGCAATTACTTCCTTGACGAGAAATATGAGAATAAACTTTCAAAGGTCAGTTCTAGTAAAAGCAAAAGACGTAAATTAATTGCTAAATATACGAAGGAGGGGAAAATAAGAGATAGTATTTTGATCATTTATACGGTCGACGTTTATAGTCCTACGCGTGTGGGTATTTATGGTTGGTTTAACAATACTAGGTACGAAGATCATCAGGCCGCTATAGATTTCCGTTACAGCAAAACGGCGAATCTGTGGATGACTGAAGAAGTTGTGGATGATTATTACGACAGCATGATAGCTTTGAGTTTTGAAGATTACAACGAAGAAGAACTTGCCGTGTACATAGCAAAAAATTGGACCACGGGTAAAAAGGAAACCGCTTTAGATAGATTCATAAGTAGCGAAATTATGGATAGAAATGTGGTGAGCATAATTTATCACTACACCCGACCGTATATTAATCATGTTGTGGCACCAGAAGAAATGGAAAAATGGGAGGCAAGTTTGCGTAATAGCAAAAAACTACAACGATGGAAAGCTACTGGAAAGTTCCGCCCTGACGAAACCTTTACTGATCATGATAGTAATAGCATGGACGACGGCGATACTGAAGATGGTGTGGATGATAAAGATGTAGATGACGACGGCGATACTGAAGATGATGTGGATGATAAAGATGTAGATGATAAAGATGTAGATGATAAAGATGTAGATGACGAAAGCGAACAGGAAGATGATGTGGATGATAAAGATGTGGATGATAAAGATGTAGATGACGACGGCGATACTGAAGATGATGTGGATGATAAAGATGTAGATGATAAAGATGTAGATGATAAAGATGTAGATGACGACGGCGATACTGAAGATGATGTGGATGATAAAGATGTAGATGATAAAGATGTAGATGACGAAAGCGAACAGGAAGATGATGTGGATGATAAAGATGTAGATGACGAAAGCGAACAGGAAGATGATGTGGATGATAAAGATGTAGATGAC
>JACCDR010979266.1_pt1 | contig 17135 bp, 22 predicted proteins | sample 7446431 | NCBI WGS metagenome assembly JACCDR01 (sample SAMN15323443, study PRJNA562643) | freshwater metagenome | isolation source: river surface water | place: USA:Blue River Watershed | collected 2017-08-17
GCGGACTCTGGTGGTAAGGACCTGATCTCGGCGCTGAGAGGCAAACTGCCTGGCTTTGACCCCTCGAAATTTGCGGGGCTTCAGCAGGCCAAGGACAGATTTTCTTGGGGTATGGACCTCGGACTCAATCTCGTGCAGATGGTCCAGGAAAATCCTCACATTACGCATTGGAAGAACTACCTCAACGCTGTGGAACTATGGCAGAACTATCAAAGGAACTTTGCTGCGGACGCGACGCAAACTCTTACCAACTGGAGGAAGCTTGGTAAGGTGGAAAGCGCGAAACTTGCGGAAGTCCTTTTCGACGAAGCAGGGAACCAGAAACCGCTTACTCCGGAAGAGCTTGCGAAGCGCCTTTCCTCTGACGCTTTCGGTGTCTACCAAGAGGTCCGAAGTCAGCTTAATCGTGTGCTTATGGAGATGGAGAGCGCCGCAGTAAGAGACGCGCAGATTTCTTACTACGGGAACCAGGAAATGTTGAAGGCTGAGCTTGCCGAGATCAAAGCTGAGTTTGATAAGCTTCGTACTGTGGGCTACTTCCCGTTCATCCGTTACGGCAAATTCACTATTACTGCTCGGGCGAAAGAACCACTCGTTTTCAACGGAGAACGTTACAAGGCTAATCAGCTCGTCACCTTCCCTGTATTCGAGGATCAGAAAAGCCGCGATGATATGATTGGAGAGCTGAAGAAGCGCTTCGGTAATAAACTTACCGTTAGTTCCTCTGTAATGTCTGAGACGGATAATGTAATTCAGGGGATGCCGCGCGCTCTTCTGCGCGCGTTGAAGGCGAAACTTGAAGCGACAGGAGCGATGACCGAGGAACAGAGAAGGGCGTTTGATAAGGCTTTGCAAGACACGGCTCCTTTTCGCAACTTTAAAAAACACTTCCTACGCAAGCGCCACGTGCATGGATATAGCGAAGACGCGCTCCGATCCTTCGCCACTTACATGAGCAATGCAGCAGGCCATATCGCTAAGGTAAAATACGCGGATGCTATGCGAGAGCCCATACTGGGAATGCAGGAAGACGTCGAGATCATCAAAGAAATCGGCGGTCGGGCTGATGAAAGGCAGAAGATGAAGCATTGGCTAGACGAACACTTCAAGTACATAATGAATCCCGAGAATGAACTCGCTGCACTGAGAGCGCTGGGCTTCGTAAGCTACCTTGGCTTTAACATTAAAAGCGCCCTCGTGAACTTCACACAACAGTTCACTACCACACTGCCTTATCTCTCCGCGCGCTACGGGGATCTGAATGCTATCGCGGAGATGTCGAAGGCTCAACTTGTAGCGAAGGACTGGTTCGTCAACAGGAAAAAATTTCTGGACGCACTCCCAGACGACAAAGGAGTTATCCGCAAGCCGAACGAGAAACTCCGACGGCACGCCTCTCTGATTACGCAGGGCATGCATGAAGGCTGGATCGATCAGTCCCTTGCAACAGAACTTGCGATCGCGCGCAGTGAGAACAATCTCGACCGCGGTCTCTATCTCTCTCAGGGAAGAAGGTATTGGCATAAGATGGCTACTTGGAGTGCTTTACCATTTCACCTAGTGGAAAAAATGAATCGCCTCGTCACGAGTGTCGCGGCCTACGAGCTCGAATACTCCAGGACTCAGGATCACACGAGGGCGGTTCTTGCTGCAAAGCAAGCAAACTGGTCCACAAATTACGAGAACGCCAGATGGAATCGCCCCAAGTTTATGAGAGGCAAAAAATCCGCCTTCCTCCTCTTCATGAACTACGTGCAGAATACGGTTTATTTCGCGACGCATGACAGGGGCGCTACTCGTTACTGGCTTACAATGCTTTTGCTTGCGGGTCTAATGGGTCTTCCGGGAGCAGAAGATCTAGAGGATCTCGTGGATTTCGCTGTAACGGGTATGAACAAAACTCTAGGGATCGAGAATCCAAAATTTGCACTGAGACAAGAGCTAAGGGAAAACCTCGAACATCTGTCCTTAAATCCTGATATCGTGATGCATGGCATAAGCCAATCCTCGTTTGGTCTTGGGCATATAGGTGAATTGCTGGGTATACCAGTACCTCGCTTTGACCTATCAGGGTCCATCGGAGCTGGAGACATCGTCCCAGGAACAGAGATTCCAAAGATGGTTCAAGGTGGTCGAGCCGCAGGCGATACCGCGCTGGAAGCAGCAGCGGAGATTGGTGGTGCGAGCGGAAATCTAGTCGCAACATTTTACAAGGGGCTCCTGTCCACTGATCCAGACGATGTGAAGAACATGGAGAGGGTGATGCCTTTAATGGCTATCAAAAACGTTATGAAGGCTGTTCGCTATCAGGAACGTGGAATGGAGGCTACGAGAGCGGGCGACCCCATAGCCACGTTTGATCCCTTCGACCTGAGAGATCAGCTGGAAATCGTAGGGCAGGGATTTGGTTTCACCCCGACCAAGGTCTCCCAGGGTTGGGAGCGGCAAATCGCTGTAATGGATTCGATCCAGTACTACAAAACGCTTCAGGAGGCCCTGCGCGCTCAGTACAACTGGGCTATTTGGAACGAGGATCGGGAGGCAGAGGCGGATGTCTTCAAAGCCATAGACCGCTATAATGAAAACATCCCCTTTCCCGAGCTCGCTGTCACAGGAGACTCCATCCGAGCGTCGGCGCGAGCCTATCTGGATGGGAGACTGAAAGCCGAGCTGGGAATAGAGGATCAAAAGAAGTACCAGAGGTTGAGGGAAAAGGTCAGCGCGAGCTACCCTGATCCGGCTGGGAGGAAGTTGCAGGTAGACAAAGATGGCAGCCTTTGAGCTTTCCGTCTCGAAGAGCGGCCCTCCATTTCTGAAGGGTTCGCTTCTCAATCCCTAAACGCTTCGCCATTCCTCCGGTAGGGATGCTAGCTGTAAGGGTGAGATAGGCGTGAGGGCAGCAAAAGCCCTCCGCCTTTGTCATCTCGTCTAAGAGATCTCGTGAAACCTTGCCCATTGTAACCTCAGAAAGGGATATCGTCGTCAAAAGATTCGTCTGTTGTCGAAGGTGGTGGAGGCGTGTTATTCCAGGTATCTGGAGGTCTACCTGCACGAAGGTTGGCGAGTTGCTGGGCTTGATATTCAGTACTGTACCATAACTGGTACTGAATAAAGCCTTCGCGTTCTGACACCTCGTTGAACTTGTCGTGAATAGCGACGTTGATGTCGATTCCAGCTGCACTCGCAGTCAGAAGCGCATAAAGAATAGTGTCTGCAAGCTCGTCTCCGAGCATCTTTCTGAATTCCTCCATTGTTTGGGGACTTCTCTGCTGTCTCATCCCGAGTTCGAGGCGACGCATTTTCTTGATAACGTTTTGCGCCTCACCGCATTCCTCTCCCATAGCATTTCCCCAATCCGCGAGAGTCCAGGGATCATTCTCCCCGTGCCACAATGCCTTTCTTGCATTGTTCATTTCAACAAGATATTCGAGTTCCATCTTAGCCTCCTACAAACTTGTGATAGACCTTCCCACCTTTGTTGTGGGATAGAATCTGGCCGCTATTTTGACCCGCGACTAGGGCCTCAAGAAACTCTTTCCACGACATAGATTTGAAGCATTCGCGGAAGAGAGCGTTTTGTTCCAGTTCTCCGTGGGAACGCAGAATGGAGAGGAGGGAAGCGGAGTGCTTTGCGCTTCCTTCGACTCCGATGAGTTCGAACACCTGGGGCATGTCTGCCTCCAAGCCAGTGAGTAGCTCTGCAGCGGTGGATAGGTCGTCGCGCAAGAGGATGAGATCGTCCTTGTATGAAGCGCTAAGTACCATCGCGAGCTTGTGCATATGAGTCTGTTTGCGAGCGAGGTAGCCTGCAAACTTTTCATTGTCGAGATGCTTTGGCTTATTGCGATAGTGATTTTCGTACCATTCAGTTCCCCATTGGAGCGCAGGTTCGCTAATTGTAAACTTTCCTGCAAGGAGAGATATAGCTTCCAGATCTCGCACCAGTTCGGATCGCAGTGCTTCAAACTCTGGGGGAAGAACAGCAGAAGGGTAAGCGACGAGACGTCGTTTCTCTCGTCCAAAGACAAAGATGCATCGAGAGGTAAATCCTCCGCCGATAAGGTACTCAGGAAAGTTTCCAGCAATCCACCCTGGCGTAGTGCATGCTGCGATATTGATCCAGGGATTTTCAATCTTATCACTACCCTGCGTCTTAGTCCTCTTCTCCCAAACACCGAGCTGTCCGTCCCACAAGGATACGAGCACATCAATCATCTCCCTGTCATTCGGGTTTAAGAAGGTACCAAACTCGCTTGAGGCAATTGTGACACAAGACATGGGATGATAGGTACCGTCTTCCATCAGGACCATTTCGTTCGCCTCGGACAAAGCCTGTACGAGACTCTGCCATGTGACTGCATCCGGTCCGAACTTGATACCCTCCAACTGCTTCAGCAAATTCATCCCAATTGACAGGGTAGTCGATTTGGATACTATGCCAGGTGGTGCCACGAAGATTATGTAAAAGTTCGGGGTCCACTGAAAATATCCCATGTCGATCCATACACGCCTCCTTAAGGCTCCTGCGATTGTGGCTACAGCAGTCCAGAAATGCATCTTATCCGGAGCCTCGGAATAAGAAGAGTATTGCATGTAGGACTTGATCCAATGTTCAAGTTTGCGGGCCATGTGTGCTAAGAACCCTTATGTTTTTGGCACTGTTTTTATCGGATTCTTGACCTCTTCGAGATCTCCCCAGCTTTTCGTTGATATCTTTGCCCCTCCCTCAAAGACCAGAGGTTGTGGATAAGGTACCGAAATCGTGACCCTTTCCAGCATTCGGGGGAGGACCAGATTATTATTTCTAATCGGCCACTGAAACACCGAAGAATCGTGCACTTGGAGGAGAAGCTCGGTGCCCAGGGTCCGTAAGTCATCATCCGCTTCCACCGCCAGAATACCGAGATTCGTTGCAATCGCAACTGTCGATTGAGGAATCCACGCAAGAGCTTCCTTAAGGAGATCATCAATCCTGTCGAAGTAGAATCTTCTGAAGCCATAAGCGTTCTCCACGTAGCGGCGAGTTTGCAGCTGCATCAAGATCTTCCTTTGCCACTCCTTGATCTTGGGGTGCTTCTGAAACCACCTGTTTTGAAAGTGCTCCGCCTCTCTCATGGTGATGCCTAGGGTCATAGCTAGAACCCGAGGAGTTCCGCCATAATTTGTGAGATGGACACCTTGCTTTGCGTAATAGTACTGAGGGTCACTCTTTGCAGGCCTTTTACCGAAGATGACTTCGGCGTTCTCCATATGCAGATGACGTGTCGGATCTGAGAATAGTTCAATAAGGTCCTCGTCACCGGCCTCCCAGGCAACGACTCGAGCATCCGCTTGCGGAAGGTCGAACTCTCCGATGACATATCCCTCATCTGGTAGAAACATCTTTCGGAGATTTGGTAGCGGAAAATCTTTGTCTGCTCTCTCTCCGCTTGTGATGTTTTGTAGATTACCGCCAAATCCAAACGGATCCTGTGAGGACGAAAATCGGAAAGTCTCAGTACCTCCGAGATTGTATGCGCAGCGTAGTCTTCCATCTGAATCTGTAGGCTGTAAGGCGACAGATAGACAATTTCTGAGTGACCGAAAATGGTTGATGGCCTGACAGAGGGGGCGGAGTACAAATGTCCGTTCCGCAATCTTATCCAGTGCCTCATCGTCACAGGTTGGTCGCCCAGTTTTTCGGTTAAGGATCTTAGGCTGTTTGAGGTCCTCATAGAAAAGCTTCTGTAATTGAGGGTTTGAGTTGGGGTTGAACTCGAATCCGAGTACTCGGTTGATCCAACCTTGTGTAGAGGCCATGTCTTCCTGAATCATGAACGCGACACGTCGCGCGTATTCGTGGTCCTTGCGTACCCCACGCATTGAGGCGTATAGCATGGGGCGATTGAGCCGTTGTTGTATCTCGTTCGGGGTACCGTAGGAGGTCGCCCGTAATGGCCGCATATTGCGGCTAGCGAGGAGCACCTCGGCCACTTCGTACGTTGCTACGCAGTCCTCGCAGTTATAGGACCACCACTGAGTCGAGCTCCCGCCACCCTGTTCCTTGCCGTCGTCCTTCCAGTAGATGTGAATGTCGCGGTAGAGGGCGCTTTGAAAGTCGAGGCTCTTTGGAAGGCCGGGAAATTGTGTGTGGTGCTCGAGCATGCAATCGAGGAAGAGGTTGAGCTCAAAGCCCCAATTTTTACCAATGTACCTTGCGTCATACTGCCAGTTCTGCCCGACGCCCTGACAGTTTGGATGAGTGGCAAGCTTGCGCAAAAGGAGAACGATGTGGGTTTCTTCTTCAAGGGAGAAGAAAGAGACCGATTCTGCCGGCTTATTGAGATCGAGGAAGGGGATGCAGATGGCATCTTCCTTGCTCCAGGCAAGGCCTAGACAAGAGATATATCTTCTCTTCCAGGTCTCAATATCAAAGGCGAGAAGTGTAGGGCCTTCGTCGCACTTGGCTAAAAGCCACTCAAGCCTGGATACAACCTCGGAGAAAGATGGGGCTAGCTGGAAGTGTCGTGTGATTTCAGGAAAGCCAGCAACTTCGCTCCATCTCTTTGCTCGTCGAAGGTCATGCACAGCAAGGTATCGCCAGTCCCACTTGCGAAGAATTGCAGCTGGGTGGAGAGTGGGGATAACCTTAACCCCCTCAGAACATCCAAGGGAGTCTTGAGGGTGAAGAAGACTCGACCGCCACTTGGTAATTCCAGTATTACCTGTACAGGCCCAGAGGGGAAGATTTCCAAGAGGCACGATAACATTTGGTTGAGTTCTTGCAATTTCATCTCGTAGCTCTGCGAGTCCTTCTTCCACCCTAGGGTCGCATAGCTTGAGTTCCCCCTTCTTCTTCCCCTTATCGTGAAGCTCCCACCAGAGGGAAATGTCATTTCGAGGAGGGCGGTACTTGCAGACATTTGTAACTCGACACTCTGTACGAAGGATTTGAGCTTCGTTGAGCATCTTTGTAAGCTCTTGCCCACTCCTGCCAACAAACGGTTTACCTGTTTCATCTTCTTCCTTTCCTGGGGCTTCGCCAATGAGGAGAATCTTAGATGGTTGCGGTCCCGCGCCCGGTACTTTCACGAGCATCGACTTCAACCTCCTGCAATGGCAGCCATAGCCAAGCGGTATGAGTCATCTGAGAGCTCGATTCCCGTGGCCTTGAGCTTGAGTTCCCTCGCAGCGAGGAGCGTACTACCACTGCCGACACAGGGGTCGAGGATATGCTCACCTGGGAAAAAGGACAGGGAACAGAGTTCCTTAAGTAAGTCAACCGGTTTTTGGGCTGCGTGAATTTTATCCTTGACCGGCTGGTACTCGAACACATCACTCCGGGCCTTAGCGAGCTTGCGATCGCCCTTCTGACAGAAAAGGATAGCCTCATATCTGCGGCCGAAATAGCCCGGAATAGGCACATGTCCGCTGGAGGGTTTGTGCCAGATGAGAGGAGTTGGGAAGGGTTTCCAGTTGTAGAGCTCGGCCATTGAGCGAAGCTGCGGCCAGAAGCGGATGTCGCAGAACATATAGAGGTGAGCATTTTCCTTAGTAATGCGATGTCCGATACGAAAGATTTCGCCTGCGATTTCGATTGCACTTTCCTCTGTGTCTTCATACTGGTGTCCTCCTCCTTTCATTGTTTGTTCGCCGAACTTATCTGCATCGATTCCGTAAGGCGGATCCGTTACGATGCCGTGAAAGGTGCCCGGCTCGAACTTCTCCATTACCTCGATACAGCTGCCGTGAATGACGCGGAGGTCGTTAGACCTTGTTTGGGTGAGGGCGCCGAGGGATTGCATGAGGTCGTTTGTCAGAAGTTTCTTCGCAATCTTAACGGCCTCACCTCGGGATTTGGCTTTCTGCACCTCTGGATTCGAAGCCACTCTCTCCACAAGCAATGCCTCCGAGACCTCTTCGCGAACCGCCTTAGGCGTGCGCTGTTCCCCTCGAAGTTTATCCACTTCCTTTCCAGTATCCGTCTCGCTCCAATCGCCATCATGTTCGTCAACAAGGTGGCGGTGGAGCTCAGCCAGAGCTTTCGCTTCGTCGACTGGGGTAAGATTCTGGCGACGCAAGTTCTCCATAAGCTCAATGCGAAACAAGTCCTTTTCCTTCTCCCAGTGTGTGACGACAACAGGAATGAAGCCTGGCGCAATCTGACTTCCTGCGTAAAAGTAGGGCTTTTGAAGGAGTCGAATCGCGTTGAGGCGGCAGAAACCGGCCGTGAGCGCATTTGTCTTATCAATGGTCGGAGCGTGAATAAGCCCATCTTTCTCTATCTCCTGGGATAGCTGTTGGATGTGAGCCTCGACCTTGGAGTCGAGAGTCCGTTGGCGCTTTTCAGGAACAACGATGTGTTCCAGGGGAAGAACGATGTGAAGGGACATTATAGCCTCGCAATTCTCTTTAGAGTTTCGTACTGAGCTTCTGACATAAAAACCTCAAGCCCATACTTTTCAGCTTTTTGGGTGAGGTCCGAGACAAATCCCATGTCGAAGGAAGAAATGGCGTTTTCTTCTGCAGCTTCGAGAGCGGCGAGAAACTCGGCTTCGCTTTCAAAGTGGTCGGAGGCCCTCATACTGCCACCACTACGGATTCCTCTGCCCTTGTAAGTGCGGTGTAGAGCCACCTTTGTGGCATGAGAGGCACGTCCTTGAACATCCAGCTCTGGTCCTGGATGAAGACGTTCTTCCACTGCGAGCCCTGGGATTTGTGGCAGGTGATGGCGTAGCCGAAGTCGAATTCCTCTGCCATTTCGCGCTGGTAGAAGGGCATCTCGGAGAAGTCGAGGCCAAGCTCGTGCGCATCGAGCTCAATGTACCTTGGCTCAACCTCAGGATCGTAGTCATCCCAGGGAGAAATCTTGAGCCGGAGCCAAGAGCCCTTGTCTTCTGCCTCCGCTACTCTCCACTGCGTTCCGTTCATCAGTCCGAGTTTCGCGTTGTTCTTGAGGCAGATAATTTTTTCGCCAGTTTGAGGGATTGTTCCAAAGAAGTCCTTCGCGTCTCGGATAACTGTGTTAAACTCTTTCCTTGTTTTGTTTGATCCAACGATAACCTGAGCAGCGCTTCTAAGGTCGACTGGGGTTGTTGTGAGTCTGTGCTGGACCCTGGAGCTTCCGTAATGTCCTGGTCGAAGACGGCGACCTGTGCGTACGAGAGTGGCCATATTGAGGACTGGATTACCAGCGGCTTGCCGGTGAACTTCTGTGAGGCAGTAATCAGGATCTCGAGCCGTAAAGTATCCGGTTCCCCTAACAGGTGGCAGCTGACCTGGGTCTCCGAGAACGAGAACTTTACAGCCAAAAGAAAGCACATCGACTCCCATGGTTTCGTCGACCATCGAGACTTCGTCAAGAACGATAACATCGTATGAGCCAAATTCTTCTCGATCCTTGAGCGAGAAAGAGGGTCGATTGACTTGGCGGAACTCGATCTTGAGAAGCTCCTTCTTCTCGGGGTTTTCTTCTTGTTCATAGGCTTTCTTTAACTCCTTTGCTTTCTCGTAGTTCGGAGGAACTACCTTGTAAATGAGGCTGTGAATGGTGCTTGCAGGACATCCCTTGCGCGTCAGGACTGACGCAGCCTTGCCGGTGTAGGCCGCAAACGTAAAATCTTCCACACCCTCCACAAGCCTTTTGGCTAAGGTCGTTTTGCCCGTCCCAGCATAGCCAGCGAGGTAAAAGGTTTGAGGGGCACTTTGGTCGCATAGCCAGTTTCCTACAAGGTCGAAGGCTTTAGCCTGCTGAGGAGAGAGATCCATTAGACTATCTCCCCTGGTCGGAGGAAGCGCTCCAGGCTCTGGGGCTCCTCAACGAAAACTTGCATGCTGTCACCCCACTCAACTCGGACCTTTTTGTCCTGTTGAACTGAGATAACAAGGCCGATTTTGCCAGGTTCGCCGCGCTTCTGCACGAGGTTCCCTGACTTGAGTTCCGAAGGTTCTTTGGGCATTTGGGGTCTCCGAGGTAGTTTAAAATGGCTGCTTGATGGACCCGACGGCAGCCGCGCCGGTCATGGAGAGAGGAAGAAGGAGATCAAGCATTCTTCCTCAAGGGAGGCCCACTCCCCCCACCCACTCAGCTCACGCGCGTGACCTCAGAGACTTCGGCGAAGGTCTGACCGCTGTTCTTGTCGATGCGGTGTTTCACCTTGATCTTTGCGACCTGACCTCCCAGCATGGAGAACGCGAAGGGCCGTCCCGTCATGTTCATGTTGAGAGCCTCGCGCAGACGACCCAGGCCGACGTTGCGCCCCTTGCCCATTTCGAGGGTGCCGTTCGTCAGGTCGAGCATCAGGCCCTGCTTGACGCGAGGAGTGCGCCCCAGGAGTTCCCTGAGGGCTCCCGTGTCGTCGTTGATGTCCCACTGGATGTCGAGGCCGTAGCCCTTCTGACCTGCGCGTTCGCCCTGTTTGATGTCGAAGGACCGGAACGAGTCGGCAGAAATGGGACCTGAGACGGCGATGTATTCACCTTCCGGCACGAGGACGAACTCCGTCGAGTTGCTCTCCTCCATGGTCGTGTTCAGGAAGGCTTCCGGATTGAAGGTATTGACTGCTGTGTTCATTGAAGTGTACTCTTGAGGTTAATGGAAAGATAGAGTGAACATGCGTCGTCACTCTTTTTCGACGAGGAGCCCCGCTCCTAAATTTCTTCGAGCTGCGAGAGGATGGCGTGAGCTTCGCGACAGAGGTCGTGACACTCGTTCAAGGTCATTTTGACACCAATGACGACGCTGGAAGGAGAAGGCGAAGTGCCAGTCACTCCCTCCTTTGTGTCGATCGGTGGACCGTAAAGCCGATTGCGGATTGCAACCAGCCGATCATGAATGCCGCTGAGGCCGTTGCGCAAGTCGAGTGCGTTGTCGACCACATCGTCGAGTTGACGATTTGGCTCCTTTAAGGGAGGTGGTGGAACTTGACGAGCAATAGGCCTGAATTCACGAGAAATCGGAGCTTTCTCTTTTCGTTTTGGAATTCCTCTTGGCATCTTACTTTACCTCTGTGGGTAGGATTTGCCCGCCGAGAGAGACCCACTTCTCTATCAGGGGTTTGAAATTCGCCTCGATGTTGTCAGCGAGCGGAACGTGCCGAGCGACCACGAGGCTCTGAGAATCGAGGGTGTCCCAGTGGAATTTGTTCCCTTGTCTCCTTGCACGAATGACGTCACTGAAGAGTCGTGGTAGGTCCGGGCCTAGCTTGTTGCCCACGGTGTTAGCCGCGATCGTAGTTCCCCCTGTGATTTCATCCTTCTCTCTCGCAAGGTGTGCGCAGAGAACGAAGGTGCACTTGATGCTGCCGGTGAGAGGAGCGAGGAACATGCGGATAGCGTTCTGTGCAATCTGGTAATCCGGCATAGCTCTTACCGGCTTGTTCCCGATCACAAGGGCGAAGGCCATGTCGCTCGCACCACTGAGGGAATCGAGACAGAGGGCTCGATCCGTGTTCCAGGTTGCAACGTCACCCCAGGACTTGTCGCAGCAATCGCACTTGAAGTTGTTGCAGGTGGTGACGAGGTCGATGAACTTGTTGTGCTGCATCTTGAAGGGATCGGAGACCTTGCAGAGATTCTCATAAGAAAGGTCGTTGATCTTCTTCAACATGTCTTGCATCTTGTTCCAGCTGCTGTCTGGCGCAGGAGCCACGAACTTGTAGTGAGCTTTCGTGCCTAGAACGGGACGAAAAACTTGGATAAAGTTCTGTTCCGTTGCAAGGACGAAGGGGGTGATACCGGCTTGGATGAGGGTCAAGAGGGCTGTGGTTTTGCCATTGCCCGAGTCCCCCATCAGAAGGACCTTAGGGCCGGATAGCAGGTCGCCAGCTTTCGACATTTGAATTCCCCTTTAAAAAGGTGGTGAGGTGGAAAAGAAGCTCTTCAGCTAAGATGCTTTTGTGAGGGAGGTCTTCAGGTTCGAGAAAACGCTCACTAAGAAAAACACCAGCGCCAGCGGTACGACAACTGTAACAATGACCGCGCAGGAAAAACCACTCAACACGAAGTCCTGGAGCTTCGACGATTCGTTTTGCATACACTTCCCCGCAGTTAACGCAGCAATGAGCGAAGTTCCTTGGATAGCTCGTAGACCAGAATTGGCCTACGAGCGTACCATTAAGGAGGAAAAAACCCCTATTCTTCATCCCCTTCCTCTTCTTCGTCGAGCTCTTCCCCTTCCTCTTCCTCTTCCTCTTCCGTTTCGAGGTCGAGAAGTTCCGTAACGTCGTCGAGGGCGTCGTCGATCTGATCCAGAAGGTCTTCGTCCTCGATCAGTGCGACGCTGTTCGCGAGTGAGTGAATGCGAGCGGAAAGTGCGATTCTGTCAGCCATCTGTGGTCTCCAATGAAAGAAGCTCTTTAGAGCTTGTTGATGAAATCTGTAAGCATTTCGTCAGAAATAGTTTCTGACTTTTGCTCTTTAACTCCCTCGGGGTTCTTGGCGAGGGGGTCCCAGTCTCTGTGCCCGTATCGACCTGGGATCCAGGCCTCTGGCTCGGGGCTTGTGCAAAGAGTTTGGAACGGGCAGCCGCTGTAGGCTGCACACGTTTCACCGAAATCCTGATCATACCAATTCTCCTCCCAGGCTCGAATCATTCTCTTTATATCCCGCAGGGTTTGTTCGTACCATTGGTCCACCATGTACTGCGGACGCATCTGCAGGCTCTCGCTGAATCCATGACCCGAGGGGTTTGCTTTTGTCTCTTTGTAAAAGGCGACACCCCTCGCAATCGCACCAACTACAGGCAACCCGTACTGTTGACAGGCCCAAACGTACCCAGTGAACTGGCGGCGTAGGTTCCATTTGTTGCTCCAGGTAGGTCCGAGCTGACCAGTGGTTTTCTCATCGACCACTATGAGTTGCCCGTTGTAAACGCCCAGCATGTCGAAACGGCCCGCATAGATAATGGGCTGACCGGTTTCGGGGTGAGGAATAGGGAGGGGGATGGAGAAGGTGTACTCCACCCTGGGCATTCCATCCGCGTCGTAAGAAGGCTGAATGTGGTCGATGATGGGATTCCAGTGCTGCACGTAATGGGCGAGGGCAGTTGCAACTCTGTCCGGCCCTTTTTGCTGCTTGTGTTCAGGGATGTCGATGAGGGGATAGGCCTCGAGTCCGGCAAGCATCCCCTTTTCTAGGGCCTTTTCAAGGCCAATCTTTTCGCCGTAAAAGGCCCGTCGAAGGACCTCGAGCCCCTTTGCAAAGGCTCCGCCGCAGATGAGGTCGTATGCAGGTTCGGTGGAACCGAGCTGGCGGAAGAAGCTGTAAAAGCCCTTCGTCGGACAGTCAACAAACTCCATCAGGATCGTTGAGTCGATCACCTGGGGGAACTTGCCCCGAACTTTCGGAATCATGAGAATCTCCAGTGACTTCAAGGTTATGGGGGATGCTATCCGCCCAAGAGGTTTTGTGGTTGAGAACTACGTCGTGGCCAGAGACCTTGATCTCTACGGTCTGGGCCCGAGTTTTGTCGAACGCGAGGAGGGACTCCCGAAGCCGATAGAACTTCCTTCTAAGGCTTCGGGCTTTGGAGCTTGTGGGGCATGGAATTGTGTACTTCCCTCGCACATACACAATGTTCAAGAGGTGGAGGAACTTGTCCTTTTCGCTCTTGAGTTCCACAGTCGCCCCACTCAGGTCCACAGTCGCCCCGTCTTTAGTCGAAATCGGTGTCACCGAAAAGCTCCTGTGCGGACTTCGTTCGTTCCGGAGTGTTGAGGGCGTTCTTGGCGGAGGTCTTTTTGGCCTTGGCCTTACCTCCGGCAGATGCAGCGGCAGTTTTTGCACCGCTTCGGAGAGTTGCAAGAGCACGCTTGATTTCATCCTCGGAGATTCCTTCGTGTGAGGGAAGGCCCTTTGCCTTATTGTCCAGCATTCTCTGCTGGAGGTTTGTAAGGTGTTGCATGTCTTCAGGAGAAAGCATTCGAAGATCCTTCGGGGCGAAACGCCCCGCACTGGTGGACAAGATTACCAAAATTTCCCAAGGTTGTCAAGCTTTTTCTTACGAGCCCTCAACTATCTTTCTTGCCTCAGTAAGAATGACGTTGTAGAGCTCGCTTTGAAACGCCTGAGCGATGTCGGAGAACTTGTGGCTTCTAGCATCAGGGCCAAGGATAATCATCTCCTTTGAAGAGACCTTTAATCCTTGCCTGAGGTTTACGACCACGATGATGTCAAGCTCGTGGTGAGCTTGTGGGTCGAATTCAGACACCGTTTTTCTCCCCTTTGATGATCGCTTCCCTTTCTTCAAGGTCTTTTCGGATGAGTGCGACGACATAAGAAGTAAAGGCGCCGTATTTCGGGTGACCTGCCGCATCGCGTTGCTCCGGGTAAAGGAGCTCGATTTCCAAAAGGAGCTCGTTGGGGATGAAGATGAACTTGCGCGTTTTGGGCGCTTCACGTGGACGAGGCATTTTAAACCCCCTTGTATTTTGCGAGGATGTTGCGGATCCTTGTGTGGTTCTTCGTTGGTCCGTCACTTGTGAGCTCTTCGACTTCGCGAAGATCTCTTCGAAGGTCGTCATTTTGCAACAGGAGGTTTCCACATTTCTCTGTGAGGGTACTTCCGCTGTTGGTGACGACTTGCACGCACCTGTCGTCGTAGAGCTTGTACATGTGGTAGTCTTTGACGCAGGTGATTTCGAGATACTCACCGACGTGCTTCTTACACCACTCTCGAATGGCTTCGATAGCTTCTTTTGCTATGCTCTCTTCATAGCTGCAAGGAGTCCAGTTGGGGGAGTAAGAGACTGGGATGTACATAAGGGGATAACACCGTGCGGTGAAGATCCTTACGACAGAACCCTCATTGAGATGGAACTTGAGACGCTGCAGGATGGGCTCTATTGGCTCTCCGATGTGGGAGGGACTTGTCCATCCGTCATAATGGGCAAGGGTTCCGTCGAGGTCGAAGCCGATCCAGCCCCATCGCCTGGGCGGAAGCCGCTCTCGTCCAGGGATAGGCTCCTGAACTCGTGGGGGGTCAACAGCTGGATCTGTTGTGTTGATTCGGATTGTTCGTCCTTTAAAGGGTCCTTCGAGGATGGTTCCGATTCCGTCTTTCCAGCTGACGTCGTAGTGTCCTTTGGGGATAGGTTCTTGAGGAACTTCTGCTGTCCCCAGTTCGATAGCGTTGGGGGCGTTGTATCGGTCTTGCATGTTTGTTCTCCTCGTGTGAAACAGAGATTGCAGTGGTTTACAGTGACGTAGTTCGTGACGATCTTGTGAGGCAATGTCCCGTGGAGAAAGTCTCTTATGGGGGTGAACTTGCGTGCGTTGGAAGGATCTACCCCTAACCGCTTTTCCTCAAGGAAGAAGTGGGGGTGATCCATGCTCTGGACCCAAGACTCGCACGTGACGCAGTGGGTCTGGCGTTCGAATAGAACGTATGCCACAGGAACAAGGTGTTCTTGTGGTGGTGCGATTTCCTCAGCTCTCTTAGCTGCTTCAGCTGGAGAAACGCGTGAGTTTCGCTTCCTCTCATACTCCGCATTAAGTTCGGAGATGAGCTTCTTTGTCGAGTTTCCTTTCGTCGTCTGCATTGCGGCGAGCTTCTCTTTCTGATGCTCTTCCGCAGTTTGACCCAGGGACTTCAAGAGATCCCGCTCGAAGTCGCTTACTTTCTTTAGAATCATTTAAGGTCTCCAAAAGCGTGCGAAGAACTTTTGTGTTTTTCGCACACTTTAATCTTTCGGCTGGTGTGTTCCGAAACCTAGATTAGCGAGGCTCTGATCCATAGGATCAGGAGCAGGATCTCCAGGAGGGGAAGGATCAGCAGGGCTCTCAGAGCCCAGCGTTCCTTCCGAGAGAGCTTCCTTGAGTTGTTGTCTGACTGCCGCCTTCCAAGGTGGGACAAACGCGATGAGAAAATAGCCATTTGTGTCATCTCCCTCGACCTTGAGGTCGGTTTGATAATAACGGGAAGATTGCTCTGGGCTCACAAGTCGGCGAAAAGCGTATAGCCTTTGCTTCATGTTGGTTCCGAACCCCTTGGATTCTAGGGGTATGCGAAGCTTGCCTTCTGCGGCAAGATCCCAGATGTCGAAGAATTCCTTTGGGAAGGATTCTAGGGTGTATTTTCTAGCCATCTTTCAAAACCCTTTCGTCATATCTTGTTTCGAAATAAGAGTTCATGACCTTCCACTTGTCGAGACACTCCTTGCATCTTGCTGGACCTCCAGCGTGGAGGATGTAGCCACTTAGAGGCTTTTCTGCCACACAGAAGGTGAGCCCGTAGTCTGGAAGGGATTCGATTTCCTTCGGCTGGAGGTTGAGCTTCAGCTCGTTGATGGCTACGGGTTTGAGACAGTCGATGCACTGGACCTCGAGCCAGACCTCGACGCTTTCGCGGGAGAGAATTTTGAAATCGTGGTCTTTCAAAAGGCGGAGAAATTCAGGCTTTGTGGCGCTCATGAGGGCCTCGCAATCTCAATTCGGATGAAGAGATGCAGTTGACCTGCAGTGTCGACATGAAGGCCAGCTCCTTGAACCTTGGGTTCTTTCGGCAGCTGGCCCGTGAGTCTGGCGATCTTGACGAGATCGTTGAGCGCGGTTTTGCGCTTCCTTTTGTCCCCGTCTTGACGAATGAGTTTGGAGATGAGGGGAGTAGCTACGATCCCGAAGTGGTCTAGGGCGAAGAGATACGTAGCTCCGTCTTGTGTGAGAATCTGTTGCATTTTAAGTCCCCTCATAATCCGGTTGAGTGTAGCGATGCATCCACTTTGAAGAGTCAACGGGATTGATTCCCTTTTCAATCTCTTCGTGAATGTTGAGTCCTTTTCTTGCGAAGATGATTTCGTCAGGAACTGCTCCATATTCCTCTTTTGTGTTTGCTGGATCTGCTCCGTCATAGCGAAGAATTTCCTCGCCTGTGATAGTGTCGATCCAGCAGATGTCTGCTGTGAAGCGATCAGGGCAGTCCATTACACGAATATAGCGTCTCATTTTACCTGCTCCTGGCTCGAGCGCGAGCCGTGATGAAAAAGGCTTGAACTTCGGAGTGGAGGTTGTTGAAGAGATTGTGGGCTCTCTTCTCCATTTCTTCTGGCTCTTGTCCCTCCTCCATTGCAGCGTTCATGCCTTCCTGTAAAAGGACCAAAATGGACTGAGCTCCAGCGTAGAAGCCTCCTTCGATGTTTCGTCGAATGGGTGAAGGGGTA
>JACCDR011743251.1_pt1 | contig 17128 bp, 20 predicted proteins | sample 7446431 | NCBI WGS metagenome assembly JACCDR01 (sample SAMN15323443, study PRJNA562643) | freshwater metagenome | isolation source: river surface water | place: USA:Blue River Watershed | collected 2017-08-17
CCCTCTTTGTTGATGGCCCAAAATACAGACTTTGGCTTCAAGGCCCGCTTTTTTGCGGATTTGTTCGGCTAAATCATAGGCTCTTCCGGGTTTTTGCCCTTCAGCGGTAATCAGAATAGAGCTCATTTTACCTTTGGCAATACCTGCTTTAATTCTTTCCAAGGCCTGATCGACAGTGACTGGAAAGTCCGGAGTAAAAATAATTTCAGCGCCACCGGCAAGGCCGACGTGCGAAGCGATAAATCCAGAGTTGCCACCCATGACTTCGACGACAAAAGGGCGGTCGTGGCTAGCCGCCGTATCGCGAATGCGATCAATCGCATCCAAAGCTGTGTTCACAGCTGTATCAAATCCAATGGTGTTATCAGAGCCAAAAATATCATTATCAATAGTACCAGGGACCCCGGTGACCGGTATTTGGTGTTCTTCCCAGAGAGCATGAGCTCCGCGAAAGGAGCCATCTCCGCCTATGCAAACCAAGGCATCAATTCCAGCTTTTTTGAGATTTTCAGCGGCTTTTGTGCGAGCTTCAGGTTTTAAAAACTCTTGGCTACGGCCGGTTTTTAAAATTGTTCCACCTCTTTGAATAATATTAGCCATGGATCTGAGCTGAAGGGGTTGAATGTGACTCTCTAACAGGCCGGTATAGCCGCCGATGATTCCGGCGGTTTCAAGATTGTTGGCAATCGCTGTTCTGACAACAGCGCGAATGGCCGCATTCATACCAGGAGCATCACCGCCGCTGGTGTAGACGCCTATTTTTGAGATCTTTTGTTTGAACTGTGCCATGAGTGAGAGGTTAGAAACAAAAAAGCCCAAGGTCAAATCTTGGGCTTTTTATTTGTCTTTTTAAAGATTTCAGTCAGAAACGGCTAATTACTTAACCATTGCTTTGAATTCAGCGCCAGCGCGGAATTTTGGAGTCCAAGCAGCTGGAATTTTAATTGCTTTACCAGTTTGTGGGTTGCGACCAACTCGAGCCTTACGTTTAGCTTTTGTGAAAGTACCGAAACCAACCAATTTCACGTCGTCACCTTTTTTAACTGCTTTTTTGATGTTCTCAAAAGCGCAGTTCATGATCATTTCAGCTTGAGCTTTAGTGCATGAAGCTTCTGTAGAAATTTTTTCGATTAATTGTTGTTTGTTCATCGTGAACTCCTTCGTCCGTTTTCACTCTGATTTTATTCAGAGTAGGTTTTGTTAAAGATTCAACTTCCTCAATGGCCGTATTACAAAGCCGAAAAAGTTTTGCGTCAAATTCTTTTTAGTTTATCGAAGTGTGTGCGTCAGCTGCTATTGATTTTCGGAATCATGATCCGAATCACTGCCTAATTCTTGGATAGAAATTTTCTCATCGGTAGGAACAGCGTAAGAACCGCTCGCCCATTCGCCGAGATCAATCAAACGGCAACGTTCAGAACAAAAGGGTCGGAATTTATTTTCTGGGGAGTAGACAGTGGGTTTTTTGCATAGCGGGCATTTGATCTGTTTAGTTTCCATTGAGATCAAATACCCGAAAGAGAATTAAAAAGAAATTAAAAACCTTGAACGCCACAGTTTGAATATTGGCAGCGAACCATACGGCCTGAACCAGCGTGTTGACCGTTGTAGTACAAGTTAAAATTCCAAGCAGCGTCTTCTAATTTTCCGACGGGAACTTGTAATTGAAACAAAAGGTTGCGGCCCATATGATAAGTCGCGCCTTCTGGTGCATAACCACGAAGCTCAAAACCTGTCGAGTAGGTCGAATCTTGATCTTCACAGTTCACTCCACCTGAATTTACGCAGATCGGATTGATTGTCATATCCAAGATCATAGGGTTGTAAGCACCTGCATTGTTGAACGTGTTAATGCCAAATAGGCCTAGGAAAAACTGTGAAAAGTTCGGAAGGCTGTAGCTGTACCAACCACAAGCGCCGCCGTTGCAAGTTGTATCTGGCATCGCACGTAAAACAAGTTTAACTGTGCTTGATTGAGAGCCGTTGGCAAAAATCATAATATCGTGGAAAGCATTACCCATCCATTGGTTACAATTTGCTAAACCGCCATCTGTGGCATTGCGATCACAAACTCCCATGGCGTATTTAAGGACAGTCTTCATTCCACCAAGGATGTTATAAACGCTGCCTCCTGAATTATAATAAGAGTTCATCTTATTATTCTGAGCAAAGAAGCCAAACTGCTGGCCCGGAGGAATAACATAAGCAGAAGCGGGGGGAGCTCCCGTATTATTGTTATTATCTGCTGACTTCGCACAAGCCACCATTGCCAGGGCAACAAAGCCGGCGCTGAGAGACATTAAGAGTGTGGATGTCTTTTTCATAAATCCTCCGATTCACTGATTTACAGTTCACGGAATGTGCCATAAGCATCTCTCTTCAAATCCTATATATCGATGCCCGAACAGATTGTCTCATATTGAAACGTTTAGAAATTTGACAATGTGACTTTCAGCGCGAGTTTTTAGGTGCTGTTTTGGATTTGATCCGCTAATCCTTTGTAAATTCTGGCTCTCTTGACGCTTAAGCAGTAGTTTAAGGACCCAAATTTAATCTTTAATTGAATTTTGATTTTAAGGGGTTTCAATGAAAAAATCGGTTTCGCTATGGGTTTGCCTAGGTCTATTGTCTTCTTGTGGAACTATTGAGAAAGGTAAGCCTCAAGCCGCTGATTTCACGGATAAAGCGGACATTCGCATAGTGAAGAATGAAGGTTCAAAACTTTTACGTTGTTATAAAAAAGAATACAGCCGACCTCACCCAAAACAAAAAATCAAAAAAATCGTGGTGGGTATTTATGAATCAACAACAGATCTGTATCATAATTTCTTTCAAATAAAAGTAACTTCGAAGGATCCAGTGCTGACTGCTAATGGCAAAAAAATCTTTAAAGATTTTCAAGCGGGTGGCACTTGTAATTTGGTGATGTCTCCTTATCCTAATCCCATGAACCTTGACTGTGTGTTTACAGATGATGGAGCCGATGGCTCTTTCGGACTTTACGAGCGATCGCAAGACAGTAAGAATAAAGAGAATCGTATTTCTCTTTTGAAAAAACTTGAAATCCAAAAAATCATGGCCGAGCACGTTGGAGATCCTGGATACTCAGCAATACTTGAAGTCGAAGATGATGAACGTAACAGGTCATATTCTTTAGAACCGCACATGTTAAACGACTGCCAACGAGATTTGAATCTTGTTTTATCTGAATAGTTGGTCGAGACTCTAGAACTTAATTTAAGGCGCTCAGCCTTTCAAAAGCAGAACAAAATCTTTGTAAGGCTTTCTTCACTCGACATAAAAAGCTGAGATGCAAAGAAAGCCAAGTTCAAAAAAAGAACCAACAAAAGCAGGATCTTGAGAATCTTTGGTCCTTGTGGAAAATGCGAAGACAATCGCCTGAGGATCTCGGGGCCGTAAGCAAGAGCAGGAGTCGATGCTAAGGCATGGCCTAGAAGAACTAAAGCGCCTCCAGTCGTATTTGCCGCGAGAATCGCGAGAGAATAAAAGAAAGCCAGGCGGTGGCAAGGGATTGCAGAAAAAAGAACTCCTCTCATCCAATGTCCGGAGCTCAAAATCTTCTCGGAAAAGCGAGGCCTCAAATAAAAACGCCAATGGGCAGGCAAAAAAGAAACGCCCGCGACAGTCAAAGTAAAAATAGCAAACAGAATAAAAGCGAAAACACCCAATAACTGAAACTCTATTTTCTCTTTGAGCCAATTTCCGAAGCTACCAAAAAAGGCTCCTATCAAAGTGTAGCCGAAAGCTCTACCGACAAAAAAGAGATTTCGATTTTTTGATTCAGGGACAAAGCTCGAACACATCAATGTGCAATGAAAACTAGTTAGTGCTGAATAAAACAGAGCTAAAAGAGGAATTAACCCGGGGCTTGATTGGAGAATCCAATTTTGTAGACTTAAAACTTTTTCCAAATGGCGGGCCTTAGAAAAAAGAAAAAACCTGTCAAAATAAAAGCTAATGAAATCCAACTAGAAAGGCTCAGGGAAACGAAGAAGTTTCCCCTAAAGTCATCACGAAATTGCTCAGCCACTAAACGACCTATCCCATGACAGATCAGCCAAAAGAAAAATAAATTTCCGGGCGCGAGCTTTTTAGTTCTTTCTAATAAAATTAAGACTGTAAAAACAAGGAGCTCCCAGGCCACCATATATAGCTGTACGGGGTGACGAGAAGAGATCGCCCAAGGAAGGTCACAAGCCGTTCCGTAACAACAACCCGCTAAAAAGCAGCTGACGCGTCCCAGTCCATATCCCAGTGCAATGATAGGCGCGTAAAAATCCATCCACTGCAGAGATGTTTTTTTAAAAGTCTTTTTGTGTGTAATGAAGACATAAAGAAGGCAAGAGGCTAAGGCGGCAAGAAATCCTCCGAAGAAAACAAATCCCCCTTCCCAAAAATAAAGCAGACGCATCCAATTTTCTTTGTAATACATCGGAGCTTCAAAGAAAACATGCAGCAGCCGACCGCCTAAAAATCCTGCCACCATAATAATAAGAGCAAGATCCAGAGCGATTTTGGTGGGTTTTCTTAATTTTTGAGCGCGTTTGAAAACGTAGAAGATAAGAAAGCAATAGAGAAGAGAAAGATAAACAAGGTATGTCGGTAGGGTAAGGCCGTCACCCAAATGGATTTCCGGATACATCAGGATCTCAAGGAAGTAGCTTTGTTCTCTTCTTGTTTTTCAGTGAGCATCAGAAAGAGCAAAAGACCAACACCGCAAACAATCGCTGAATCCGCGATGTTAAAAGCGGGCCATGTGTATTTATCATTGTAATGGAAATCGAGAAAGTCGATCACGTAACGAAAACGAACACGATCAATATAATTTCCAATCGCTCCACCAAAGACGCTGGACAGAGCCACGATCTGCCACCAGTCATTGTCGCGAACACTTCGTAAGATCAGCAAAATCACCAACAAAGCCACGGGAGGCATCGACAAAAAGAAAATCTCACGGAAGGTCGCGTGTGATTGGGCTAAAAATCCAAAAGCAGCACCAAAGTTTCGGACATAAGTAATATTAAAAAATCCCGGAAGAACAACAGTCGATTCACCTAATTGATAATGAGTGTGAATATACATTTTTGTTAATTGGTCGATGGCAATAAGGAAGCCTGAAATTGCTAAAAGCAGAACATATTTTTTCTTCATCGAAAGATCTCCGTCTTACTTGAACAGAACTTTCGTATGATTATAGCCAACAGAAAGCAAGAGGCGCAAAGCTTCCTGATCAGAACTGAGATTGAGCTTGGTTTTGACTTCTTGAATCATGGTCAAAGACTGCAAATCAAGGTTCTGAGTGTTCTTGGGTGCTTGCACTTCGACAGGTTCAGTTTTGACCCGCATCTGCGAAGGCTTCTCGGTATCCAAAACCTCGAACTCGCCCATCATTCCGGCCAAATTTTTTAATTCATTTTTAAAGTTCTGAATGCTCGGACGTTCTAAAACTGCATCGCCCTGAAGTTTGGCTTTTAAATAAAGACTGACGAGAATGTCAGGACTGGTGGCGATCTCTTTGATGCTCTCGCTTTGAGCCTGCAACCACGCATAGGCTTGAACCAAGGTATCCTTGGTATAGGCTTGAGGCGGAAGTGGGTTCATGTTCATCAAAGTCTCTTTATCTTAAAATTGGTAAACTCAGGGAGTGGAAAGATAAATACATAGCCAGAGGCTTTCAAGGCAAAAGCTGAGACTGCTAAACATTTAAGCAGCAGTCCCCGTCATATGCTATGAATTGGCGTAATCTTTCGCGTTAATTCCATATTTTTCGATTTTTCTTAAAAGAGTTTTCTTTGGAATATTGGCATGTAATGCGGTTTGGTTGATACGACCTCGAAAGGTTTTAAGAGCTTTAATGATGAACTCTTTCTCAAAAGCTTCTTTTTGAGCATTAAAATCCAGAGCTCCGCCATTGCTTGAAATAACAATGTTAGCGTTATCAGCCTCGTCATCACCCATTTCTTCATCGCCTGCAGACATGTCTTCATCTTCATCATGAAGGTCGACCTTGAGGCCGATTTTTTCAGCCATGGACTCGAGAGCCGATTGGCCAAAACTGATCTCAGGTAAGACTGTGCCTGTCGCATTCAGGATGCTTTCAGGAATCGATGATAATGTCAGGTAGCTCGAATTTTCCATGATGAACATATGCTCAATCACGTTCTCAAGCTCACGAATATTTCCTGGCCAGTCGTACTTTTTAAGAACAGCAAGGGCATCCGAAGCCACACCTGTTACGCGTTTCGCGTGAGCGACGTTGAATTTTTTGATGAAGATATTCATCAAACTTTCCAAGTCATCTTTGCGGTCTAAAAGAGACGGCAAGAATATCGGAATAACATTCAAACGATAGAAGAGATCTTCTCTGAATGTCCCCGCTTTCATCATGTCCTCTAAAGGACGATTCGTTGCTGCAATGATTCTGACGTTTGTCGGAATCTCACGATTCGCACCGACTGGAACGAATACTTTCTCTTGAAGGACGCGAAGAAGCTTTACTTGCATCAATTGCGGCATATCGCCGACTTCGTCTAAAAACAGTGTTCCACCTTCAGCGAACTGAAAGCGACCAATTTTTCTTTGATCCGCACCTGTGAAAGAGCCCTTTTCATGTCCGAAAAGTTCAGATTCGAAAAGATTTTCAGGAATGGCAGAGCAGTTGATCGCGACAAATTTCTCGTCCTTACGAGCTGAATTGTAATGAATCGCGCGGGCTACCAGTTCTTTACCCGTTCCTGAGGCACCACGAATCAAAACCGGAGTATCCACCTTAGAGAGACGGTGAATAATATTAAACACCTTCTGCATTTGGTGGTTATTACCGATAAATTTGCGTCCACCTTCCATCAAAACGGGAGAAGAAGCCGCAATATTTGAAATCATGTTCATAGCGATCATGGCGCGATCTAAAAGGGCGACCAACTCATCACCTTGAACAGGTTTAGAGAGATAATTGTAAGCTCCATCCTTCACCGCTTGGACGGCGTGATCGATGGTTGCAAAGGCTGTCATGATAACGACGATAATTCCAGGGTTGTGCTCTTTGATTTGTTTCAAAGTCTCTAAGCCATTTTGTCTGGGCATATCGACGTCGAGAACGGCGATATCAAAAGAACCGGCTTTGATCTTTTCAATAGCGTTGATCCCGTCGAAAGCTTCGTCGACTTGAAAGCGATTGGTGCTCGTGAGAGCTGATTTGACTGAAAGTCTGAGCCCCTGATCGTCGTCAGCAACGAGAACTTTAATCATACTTTGACCTCCAATAACGGACTTTAAAACCCCAAGGAACAGGTGATATCTACCACAAAGTGACGCGACGTCCTAGGGGGTGTGTATTTATGTTAAACCTTTGAATTCAAAGGGGTTGTGGGAAGCTCCACAGTGAAGGTGGAACCTTGGCCGAGAGTAGATTCGCATTGGATGCTGCCACCGTGAAGCTCAACAAAGTAATTAGCCAGGTAAAGCCCCAGGCCCGAACCCTTAATCGGGGAGACCTTGGCAGCTTTAGAGCGGAAGAATTTCATAAAGATATTAGGAAGTTCATCCGCTGGAATACCCGCGCCCTGATCCGCGATTTGGACGATAACCTTGGCGTCTTGTTCTTCGGACGAAATCAGGACTTTGGAATTCTCAGGGCTGTATTTGATGGCATTTTCAATCAAGTTCGAGAAAACCTGTTTGATCAGTTCAGGGTCGACCTGGATGCTAAACAAGGGTTCAAGCTCTAGAATTAATTGGATATGCTTCAGTTTGGCCAAGAACTCATGCTTCTTCGTTACTTCTTTGAGAACCTGATTGATGTCTTTAGCCTGAAGATGAAGCTCAACACCTTGGCTTTCAATTTTCGCATAATTTAAGATCGTGCTGATGAATCTCAAGAGATCTTCCGCTGAATGCTTAATGGTATCCAAAGCTTCACGCTGAGGAGATGAAAGGGGGCTTGGATCTTTCGAGATCACGTCGGACATGCCTTGAATTCGCGCTAGCGGTGTTTTCAGATCGTGAGACATCATACCTATGAAATTGGTTTTGAGCTGTTCGACCTCGGAAAGCAATTTGTGCTTTTGATAGTACTCCCAAGATTTGCGATTCTCCATGATGAGACGGTAAGGAATGAAAAAGTAATAACAAAGAAAAATAGCCAAGAAGGGATGGGCCATATCGATCCAGATGCCAAAGGGCCAAAAAGCCAAATAAGAAAAAATCGTAAAGCCTGCGGCTGTCCATCCCAGAATCATCAGACCCGTCAGAGGTCTCAGGGTCAAAACCACGTGAACGGTTAGAACAGAAATAAGAACTGTGAAAACAACATTGAGCCAATCCGGGGCTTTTACCGGAGCAGAATTATCAATCAGCGTTCCAAACATATTGGCTTGGACTTCGGCCAGGGTCATCGCCGAGATCTCACGAGAAAAAGGCGTTTGAAAATAATCTTTAGGGTCTTGTTGAAGATCCGTTCCAATGATGATCAAACGATCTTTAAAAACACTGAGATCAAATTCTTGAGACAGCACTTGTTCGAAAGAGTAGCTCGGGAAAGATCCTGGATTGCGATACTGAATATACAATTGATCCGAATCGATCCAGGGAAACAGTCCGCGGACTTTCTCTTTTGAAAGGACATCGGGATTATAAAGCGATGCGAGCAGGGGATGAATCATCAGCTGATCTTGGTAGCTGAACATCATTCTTCTTGTGACACCGTCTTGAGCAAAAGATTTTTTATCCGCTGTCGGGGGTCCAGAGAGAAGACGAATTTTTTTGAGATCGTCTTTCAAGGTTAGGTGCGAAGTTTCTCCTCGCATTTGCAGCTCTTCGGTAATTTCAAAAAGATTTGACAGTTTTTCTGCTTGAGCCGTGAACCGCATTTTTTCTTGAGAAGTGGCTTTAATGTCTTCGATTCTCATCGAATAGACTGTTGCTTTAGGTGCAGCTCCTGAGATTTTCTCTAAAAGCTCGCGGTGTTTTTCAAGCGATGGAATCTGATTATAAGTTTGAACAGTGCTTTTGTTGATTATGATCAAAGCAATGTGCTTTGAGTCCTCTGTGCGTGGTTTTGCACGGAATCTAAAATCGTAAAGGTAAGCTTCGATGACATGAAGACTGAGGCCGGAAATAATAAAACCAGCCGCAATCGCAAAACAGGTAATAATAATTGAGCGAAGAACTTTGGAAAAAAACGGTTTGTCTGAGAGAAGCGAAGAGAGCTTCTTAAAATTAATTAAGTGGAACACAGCCCTTAATAACAGGCGTTGCTACCGTTGGAGTAGCTTTCTTCGGATTTAATTTGATGATGTGCTTTTTCGTTTCCATTTTATCCTACTTTTCTACATTGTTGATAATACGAAATGGCCAAGGAAATCAAGGATCTACTTTGAAAACAGAAAACTTCGGCCGGGATCCCTTTCGAGCCTGAAGCTTTTTCATGGACATAAGTGCAACCGCCTCCACAAAGGAATCTTGCCCAGCAAGTATTGCAACCCTGCTTTTCTACTAAAGGATTCTCAAACTGGGCGCGCTTGGTTTCCGAAATATATGTCCCTGAACCCAGGGCTTCAGAGGGCTTATTCGGGCTCCACACACAGGGGAAAATATTATTCTTAGAGTCAATCATGACAAAGGATTTGCCAGCTCCGCAGTAGTTCATCACGCGGCTTTGTTGATCCAAATTAGTGAAGATCTGGTTTACTCGGCCAATACGACGAAGCTCTTCTTCGCCGCCATTTTCATATGCAAAAGCCATAACCTGAGCCATGCCCTCGGCGAATTTCAAAGACATCTCTTTGTCTGTTTCATCATGGTCAAAGTTCAGCTCGATCGAATCCGGCTGGAAGCTTCTGAAAAATTGATAAGAACTGAGCAAGTTCATGTTCGATTTTCCGAAGACTCCGGAAAGGCTGAGGCTGCCAATGAGATCTCTGACTGTTTGAAGTCTTGCTAAACCTTGCTCGATTTCATCAGTGCTGGATTTGCCGTTTTTCATAGGGCGAAGAATATCATTGATCTCTTTCACGCCGTCGATACTGACAACGATATGAGCTTTCAATTTCGCGAGCATTGAGACATTTTTATGAGTCAAAAGGGTTCCATTCGTGACGATACGATGCTTGATTGTAAGGCCTTTTTCTTTACCTTTTTCTTCGAGAAAATCAGCGATGAGCTGGATTCCTTCGGGATAAAGCAAAGGCTCACCACCCAGATAAGTGATAGTAAAAAGATCGCCCTCTTCCAGTTTATCGAGGATGAATTTCATTTGCGGAAGAGTTTTTTCAACGGAGATTTTTTTGACCGGGTCGCCGAATGATCCATCGCCGCCAGCAGCGCAGTAAGTGCAGTGAAGATTGCAAATCTGAGTGACGTTCAAAGTGATCGAATGGATCTTCCCTGAATGCTTTTTATTTTCAGGCATGGGAAGAGAGTTTTCGAGATTCCAAGCTTTGAGCTGATCAAAAGCTTCGGTTTGGGCTGAGTTTGATTCTAAGCTCTCCCAAACTTCTTCGGAAATTTCAGCCACTTCGAGATTGCGGGCGTGAAAACCCACCAAAGAGTTGGCTGTTTTCAGGGCTAAAATGTCCTTGTATCTACGAAGTTCCATCATTACAGGGCTTTTAATGCAAAAACCTAGCCTGATTTTTTGACACTGATTCTAAGAAAAACTGTCTGATAACAGATACTTAAGTGGTTTCATATTGCACCACGTCAAAATTACCAGTGGTGTCTCTTTGACTAGGGGCTAGGTCTCTTCGCTAAAGTGAGGGCAAGGGATAAATCAATGGAATTGAGGGATTGGGAAAAGCTATTTGAAGAACGCATTGCCAAAGTGGCAACAGCAGACGATCCGGCCCACGATCTTCTTCATTTCCAAAGGGTGGTGGCGACGGCGAAAAAACTCTGTGTAATAGAGGCTGCAAATCCTGAAGTCGTGGTCCCGGCAGCTTGGCTTCATGATATGGTGATTGTTCCTAAAAATGATCCAAGAAGATCTCAAGCATCCAGGCTGTCTGCCTCAGTTGCGAAGAAATTTTTGAGCGAAATAAATTATCCTTCACATTGGCATGAAGAGATTGCTCATGCGATTGAATGTCACAGTTTCAGCGCCAATATCGAGTGCAAAACTTTGGAAGCAAAAATTGTTCAAGATGCTGATCGTTTGGATGGTTTGGGAGCTATTGGCCTTGCGAGGTGCTTTGCTACTGCGGGTTTGATGAAGCGAGCTTTTTACGAGGGAAATGACCCTTTTTGTGAGAAGCGCACGGCGGATGATTCCAAATACACGATTGATCATTTCTATGTGAAACTTTTTAAAACAGTCGAGATGTTGAAAACAAAATCAGGACGAGCCGAGGGCGAAAAGCGCATCACTATCATGAAAAAATATCTTTATGATTTGAAAGAAGAAATTCATGTCTGATGTCAAAATTCATTTCATCAATGGCAATAAAGAAAAAACCGTGGACTATGTTCCGGGGCATTCTCTTTTGGACATTGCTTTGATGAATGACTTGGATCCGCCCTATTCATGTATGGAGGGCGTTTGCTCAAGCTGCACGGCTCGCTTAGAAGAAGGTCAGGTAGACGGCGAAAATAGCGGTGGACTGATCCAGACCTGTCAGGTCCGGCCAGCTCAGGGATCGATGCTTCTCAAAGTCCGTTTTTAGAGTTAAACATAATACTAGGATGGCGATTCATAGCCCGACTTTGCTAGAGATTTAAACCAATTTGCTAGGATCCCAAGGGAAAGTTTTTGCGGCCCCTTAACAAACGCGGCATTCTTAATGAATGTCATTCAAGATCAAATATTGGGGCGTGCGAGGGTCTATTCCTTCAGCTCCAATGCCAGAGCAAACATTTACTAGTTTTGAAAATCTGATGAATCAGTTTTTCAAGCAAGGCCATAAGGATCCCTCGGAGATTAAAGCCTTTATCAAAAAACAAAGTATTGCTCGGATCGGCGGTTTTGGAACAGCTACGACCTGTGTCGAAGTTCAATCCCCGAAAACTCAAATTATTATCGATGGTGGTAGCGGGATTAGAAATTTGAGCGAAGAAATGGTTCGTGGACCCGCGGGAAAAGGTCAGGCTGAAATTCATATCTTCCTGACGCACTTTCATTGGGATCATCTGATTGGGCTGCCATTTTTTGCTCCGCATTTTATCAAGGGAAATAAAATTCATTACTATGCGGTTCAAGAAAACTTAGATGAAATGATCAAAGTTGTCTTTCGTAAGCCTTGGTTTCCAGTTCCTTTTGAAGCCTTAGGCGCCACGATTCAATTTCATCAATTGCCTGCGAGAAAACCTGTGCAAATTGGTGATATAAAGGTGACGGCTTATCAGCTCGATCATCCAGATCCTTGCTGGGGTTTCAGAGTAGAGAACGGTGGAAAAGTTTATTCTCACTGTGTCGACACCGAGGGGACGAGAACGACTCGGGAAGCTTTGGGTGTGGATCTTCCATTATATCAAAATGCCGATTTGATGTATTTCGATGCTCAGTACACTTTGCCGGAATTGGCTGAAAAAGCAAATTGGGGCCACAGTGCTGCGCAAATTGGATTGGAAATTGCGCAAAGAGAAGGAATTAAAAATGTTCTCTTTGCTCACCATGATCCGGGGGCATCGACAGAGCAAATTTTTGAGATCCAAGCGAAGATTCGTGAATTTTATGATGCTCGCATGAAAGAATCTGTGCTCAGTCATCACCCATTGCCTGACGTGCACTGGGAATATGCCTTCGAGGGCATGGTGGTTGAAATCTAAAAGGTAGGCCGTTACTTTTATCCATTAAAGCAGCTACAATTCAAATGGAGATTTTCTTGTGGATCAATATATTCAAAAAGCCCAAAATTTTTTTGATTTCAAATTTATCCTTATGTGGATCGGTTTAGGTCTCATCATCGGCGTTGCCGCCAAGCTCTTGCTACCAGGCTCTGAAAATATGGGATGGATTCGCACAGTGATTGTGGGAATCCTGGGATCCTTTATCGGGAATTATGTGGGCTTTCATTATGCAGGGCTTGGCAATCATGCGGCCTTCAGCTGGCAAGGTATCATAATCGGAATTGCAGGGGCCTTTGTTCTGGTTTTGCTCAATCGTTTGGTGATCAAGAGCTAGGGATACTTTAACTGATAAAAGAATAATTTTATGGCTGGATGAGTTTTCGACGAATACCAAGAGCAAATACGATCGCAAATAAAAATAGTGTGCCGCCGGAAAGTGCAGTAATCCAGCTCGTATCGGGGTCAAGCGCCATTCTGAAAATATAAGTTAACAAACGAGAAAAACCGAATCCCGCAAAAAAGAAGGAAATACACAAATAGTTTAGGGTATTTATTCTGGACACACTTCACTCCCTGTTAAATCATCTATATGAATTATTATTAGTTATTCTTCCAAGCAATAATAAACGCGCTAGGTAATAAAAGGGAATGGCCTACCTTTTGAAAACTAAATCGAAGCGCAAGGTTTCCCTCAAAGCGCCTTTGTCATCCAGCTCGGCTCTTTCGACATTGCGAACTTCGACCCCTTCTGGCCAAGAGAAGTCTTGCGTGGATTCTTGGTTCACAGTGGACTTCATAAATTGAAGCCAAATCGGAACTGCGCCGCTAGATCCCGTCAGACCATTTGAGGTCGGTTGATCATATCCCACCCAAACGATCGCTGTTTTTTGCGGAGTAAAGCCTGCAAACCAAGCATCCTTATTATCCGAAGTAGTTCCGGTTTTTCCCGCAGCCGGGATTGTAAAACCAGAAGCAGAAATGGATCTCGCCGTTCCGGCTTGGACCGTTTGCTTCATCATTCCGACTAAGACAGCCACGCTCGACGCATCCAAGGTTTGCTCGCTTTGCAATTCGCGAACATAAAGGCTTTCCCCTTTTTCATTTGCCAGAGCTCTCACAGTGGCGAGGCGAACATGATTTCCCATACGAGCCAGGGTCACGTAGCTCTCAGCCACCTCCAGAGGGTAGAGCTCAAAAGCACCCAATGTCATCGCAGGAACATTTTTCAGTGGCGAGTAAACTCCGGCCTGATGAGCGGTCTCGATAATATTATTAAGACCGACTTTGAGCCCTAGGCTTGCTGTCGAAGCATTCAGAGAATTTTTGAGCGCGAAATACATCGGAACTGTGCCGTAATATTTTTTTTCATAATTATCGGGCGACCACGATTGACCCTCGTATTTGTATGTGAATTTCGCATCACTGACCTCTGTCAGAGGATCGTATTTATCGCCTTCGGTCTGTAAAAGCGCCGTCAGAAAAACAAAAGGCTTCATGATTGAGCCGACTTGGCGGTGACCATCGATCGCGCGGTTAAACTGGGTTTGTCTAAAACTTCGCCCACCAACAAGAGCCGTGATCAAGCCGGATTTATTCTCTGCTGAAATCAAAGTTCCTTCGAGATTCAGACCTTTTTCTTTCAGTGAAATAATCTTCTTGTTCTTTGTTTCCAAATTTTGCAGATGGTTTTGGACTGCGGCTTGAGCGGCGACTTGGTCTTGGACACGGAGACCTGTGAAAACTTTGAGGCCTACAAAATCATAACCAATACCCTGAATTTCTTTTTGAGCCGCATTGATATAATAGGGTGCTGTTTCATTCAGCTTTAATTTTTGCTGTTCAGATGGGAGAGGAAGCTTTTTGGCTTCATCAGCTTCTCCAGATGAGACCATCTGTAAATTCACCATGCGATCGAGAACAAGATCTCTTCGTTTGAAAGAATTCTCAGGTTTCTTAAAGGGGTCATAGAGGCCGGGGCTGTTCAAAACCGCTGCCAGTAATGCACATTCGGAAAGATTCAATTCTTCGAGACTTTTGCCAAAATAATAATCCGAGGCCGCACTAAAACCGCGAATTTGAAAAGGACCTTTCTGACCCAAGTAAATAATATTTAAATAAGTTTCTAAAATTTGATCTTTACTGGAATGGGCTTCGAGCAAAATAGACATGAAGAGCTCTGTCACTTTTCGCTTCAGCGTTTTTTCGGCGGTGAGAAAATAATTTTTCACCATTTGCTGAGTAATGGTGCTGCCGCCTTGTTGCGATCTTCCTAAAACATTATTAAAAATAGCTCTTCCAATCCCTGTGATTGAAAAACCCGAGTGCTCAAGGAATTGAGAATCTTCGATGGCGAGAACAGCATTTAAACAAAGCGGAGGAATCTCACCCAAGGCTTTGTAATCTTGAATAATGGGTTGTTCGCCAAGATATTGAGCAAAAAGTTGAGCCTCGAGTTGGACAGATTCTGATGCGGCGAGTGGGTTTCCTTGGAAAGTCCCGACGAGTTTCCCCTGTTCGTCCCAGGCAATCAATTGCAGGGTTTTGGCCAGGGGAGAAGGATCTGCGACTTCGAGCGGTAAAAATAAAAGACAACTTATGGCTGTTTCGGGCAAAGAAACGGGAACGGAAGCCTGGCAGGTTTCTTCTGCACTTTCGCTATAATCGCCTGGGAAAAGCTTCTGGCTCCATTCTCGGGAGCGGTAATTTCGCGCCGCCAAACTTTTCAGGAAGCTTTCTCTATTGGTAGGCTCAGCAAGAGAGAATTCTTCAGGGGCAGAATAATATTGGGTGGGAGGCAAAAACTTTTTCTGCGCAAGGCCCTCGGTGATCTCTTGATTCAATTGATAAAGCCAAAGCCCTCCCGCCAAAATGACGAGGCAAGACAAGACACCTAAAATGAGAAGCGAAGCTTTGAGCTTTTTCATCGGATATCTTGACATTAAGGGGGTGGAAGCAAATAGTCAAAGGCATGAAATTGACCCCTCTACAAATGCAAAAACTGGTTGAGAAAGTCTTCGAAGCCTGGAAGCAAAATAACGTCATTGTTTTCAAAGAAGATGAAAAAAAAGTTTTCACCAGAGCTCTGGATGTTATCAAAGCTGATTATCAACGCGAAGCGGACTTAGACCGCGAAGTGAATCAGATGCTGGAGCAGTTGGAGAAAACCAATGGCGGAGAATTTCAGCGCTATAAAATGTATCCTATTTTAAAACAGAAACTGGCGAAGGAAAGGAAGATCGTTTTATGATTATTTCTGAAGATCGCCAGACCTATCTTGCTCACCAATTAACAGATGTGATCTGGAATGATGACATGGTTGATTACACGGACGAGGACCTGGCCTTGCGATTGGCAAAAAAAGCCATTGCTGAATTTGTGAAAGCAGATTCAGAAATTGATACGGCTGCTCGAGCCAAAGTGGCCAGCCTCAAAAGAAATGTGGCAGAAGGAACCCCTGAGTGGGACATCTTGTACAAAAAGTATTATGAAGAAGAGAGAAATAAACGTGGCTAAGTCTAAGAAGAAAACTGTGGTTAAAAAGAAAGCGGCAGCTAAAAAGTCGACTCCAAAGAAAAAAACTCTGGCAAAAAAAGCGACGCCGAAAAAAACCAAGATGACGAAAAAAGTGAGCGCAAAAAAAGTTGCGACCATGAAGCCAGTTAAAAAAACAGCTCCGGTAAAAACTTTGGCGAAAACTGTTTTCAAAACAGCCACTTTGGCACGTTTAGATCTTCATCCTTTGGCTGATCGAGTATTAGTCCAGGTCGAAGCGGGTGAAAAAATGACGGCGGGCGGTCTTTACATTCCAGATACAGCCAGTATTACAGGAAATTTAAAGGGCCGAGTATTAGCTGCGGGTCATGGCGGAAGAAATAAGAAGGGTCAATTGAGACCTTTGGACGTAAAAGCCGGTGATACAGTTTTGTTTTCTGAATACGTTGGAGAAAAAATCAGTATCGATGGACAAGACGTCCATGTTCTTCGTGAATCTGAGATTTTAGGAATTATTGAAAAGTAAATCGTAAGGAAAGCATTTATGAGAAATTTAGTGAATATTGCAGTTTTATTGATCGCAACTTTGGGTTTATCGGCGAGTGCGCAGGCGATGTCGATCGACTGGTCGGGAAATTATCGTTTCGAGTATATCGAAGTTGATAAAACATCTCTTGATAGCCCGGGATTAAGAAAAGCTTATATGCTGAACCATTTAAGCCTGTCGCCGAAAATCATTGCTGCGGATGGCGTGAATATCGTCGCTAAATTCGAAATTCTTTCGAATGATCAATATCCAGAATCTCAAGCAGGTCAGCCTTTCGGTCGCGGTCCA
>JACCDR010130625.1_pt1 | contig 17125 bp, 13 predicted proteins | sample 7446431 | NCBI WGS metagenome assembly JACCDR01 (sample SAMN15323443, study PRJNA562643) | freshwater metagenome | isolation source: river surface water | place: USA:Blue River Watershed | collected 2017-08-17
CATCATAAGCTTCTGCCGATAGTTGGATGTTTTCACTTGCTGTTCCAAGTTTAAAAACTTGGAACACCCAATAAAAAGCAGTCTGCGACTGCGACCTTTTGCCCTTGCTGGTTTATCTACAACAAGGGCAAAACATCATATAATGCAATCTTCCTGCGAGTGGCAGGCGGAAAATGATTTTTAATGGTTTTACCATTTTCTTTTCCATAGACGCAATAGTATTGCGTTTCTACGGGTTATTTCAATGCTTCTTCAAACAACTTGAAAATACGTTTGTATTCGTCCATCCAAGAGGTTGGTTCTACAAATCCGTGGTCTTCCATTGGGTAAGCTGCTAGTTCCCAGTTTTCTTTCTTTAGTTCTATTAATCGTTGCGATAAACGCACAACATCTTGAAAATGTACATTTACATCGACCATGCCATGACAAATCAAAAGGCGATTTTTGAGGCCTTCGGCATGATAAATTGGCGAACTACGGCGATAAGCTAAAGAGTCTTTTTGCGGCTCATTCAAAATATTAGCAGTATAAGGATGATTGTACGCTGCCCAGTCGGTTACGGGGCGTAAGGCCGCTCCAGCCTTAAAGGTATCGGGCGAGGTAAATAAGGCCATTAATGTCATAAAACCACCATACGAACCGCCGTACATTCCAATACGCTTGGCATCTACACCTTGATTTTTGACCAGCCATTGGGCTGCGTCCACGTGGTCGTCGAGGTCTTTGCCACCCATAAAACGATAAATGCCAGTACGCCAATCTCGTCCGTACCCAGCCGAACCACGGTAGTCAATATCTAACACCGTGTAGCCTTGGTCAACCAAGAAGTTATGAAACATGTATTCTCTGAAATACTGCGACCACCATTTATGGGCGTTTTGTAAATATCCTGCTCCGTGTACAAAAATCACCGCAGGTTTCTTGCCTTTTGCTCCTTTGCCTTCGTACAAACGGGCATAAATTGGCTCGCCGTCACGGGCTTTAATCGTAATTACTTGTGGGTTACGCCAACGATACGCCTTAAACGCCTCACTTTGCGATTGCGTCAGTTGTACCGCTTTTGCTCCTGCTTGGTTGGCTTGCCCATACAATTCCCAAGGCTGCGTTGGCGAAGAGTACAAAAATGCCAACTGCTTTTCGTCGGGCGATAATACCACTTGGTTTGCTCCTTCGAGAGAGGTTAAACGCTCTTTTTCGCCTCCTTGCACCGACATTTTGTAAAAATGTTGCTCGCCTGGATGCACTTCGTTGGTAGTAAGATAAAACGATTGTTTGTCGTTCGAGAGCTGTAAGCTTTGTACTTCATATTTACCTTTGGTCAATTGTTTTTTCTGTAAACTGGCCAAATCAACCGTGTAAATATGCGAATATCCATCGGCTTCTGACTGAAAATATAAGGTTTTGTTATCGCCCAAAAAGCCCATTGTTCCCATGCTCAAGGTAAAGCCAATATTGGGGCCACCAATCCAAGCTTCGTCGTGCTGATGGTCGAGCAATTGTACTTGCATGGTATTCGGATTAAGCGACACTAGCCAACGGTCTTTGTTGTCGAGGCTACGCACCACCAACACCGCATAGTTGGCATCTTCCGACCACAAAGGGCCGTTTACAACCACCGCTTTGGCTTCGGGCTTTTTGGCTTTGGCGGTGTCTTTTTTATATTCTTGGAGGTATTTGGGTAGCGTCGTGATGCCTTCGAGTCCTTTGGTAGCCAATTGAATGAGGGTATCTTTTTCGATTTGATACACCCAAAATTCGTAGCTGGCTTGTGCCGCACCAACTTTAGTACGGGCAGGAATATCTTCGGTAAAGCCCGATTCTGTCACATAATTTGGTACAATGGTATTTTTGCTCCCAACAGGAGCTTTCACCAAGCGAAACGTAGCAAAGCGTCCATCCGGACTAAGGCTGAGGTTATCTACTCGTTTATCGTCGGTATAAAACTCTTTAGGCCGCTTGGGCAACTCGCCTTTGGCATTTTTTTCAGCTTCTTTTTTCTTATCAGCCCTTTCTTTCAAAATATCGAACATCGCCAATTGGTCTTGTTTGAGCCATTTATCTTGTTCGTTGGGCTTGGTTTCGGGCTTTTTGCTACCAGCAATCAATTGCGTCAATTGGCTCAAATTACCTTGCGTAAGGTCGAGGCTGTACAAATTGTTATTTTTCGTAAAAATCACCTTATCTTCTTTTCCCGAAAACGTAGGATTGTCTTCTGTTTCTAAGGTATTGGTCAATTGGCGAACAGCCCCCGATTGGGTATCAAGTAAAAAAATATCGCCATTTTTAGTATATAGTTTTTGGCGTTTGCTTTTAGAATAAACCCCAAACGGAGCAGGCAATTGTTGGCGTACAGCAAGCGGGACTTTTATTATTTTTTTATCAGAAATTGCTATACTAAACAAAGAGTCGGCTTTATTTTTATCTGGATTCCAGTTAAAATAAATAGTTTTGCTATCTTCCGACCAAAACACATTGGAAGGCAAAGCCCCAACGCTATGCTTGGGTTCTTGCATAATTTTTTCGATAGTCAGCTTTTGCGCTTGGCTAAGGCAAGTTAGGCTGCACAGTAAAAGTAAAAGATAGATTTTTTTCATCTGTGACGAAGTGTTTAATTGTGCGATAAAATAATATGTTATGAAATTTTATGACAAATTAACAAAAAAGCCATAAATCCTATAACTTGCCTACCCATTAGAAGTACATAACTTTACCATGATGACTGAGACGAGTACATTTAAGAAAAACTTACCCACCCAAATCGCTGTATTAGGGGGCGGTAGCTGGGCGACTGCTATTATCAAGATTTTATCAGAGAATAACGTAAAAATCAAATGGTGGTTGCGTCGTAAATCTGATGTAGATTTTATCAAAAAATACAACCATAATCCTAGCTACTTGACCGACGCTCCTTTAAATCCGAGACGTGTACGAGCATACCATAAAATGCACGATGCACTCAATGGCGTAGAATATGTGATATTGGCTGTGCCAGCGGCGTTTGTGCCTGATGCCTTGAAAAACCTCAACCGCAATCATTTTGCAGGTAAAAAGGTAGTTTCGGCTATCAAGGGTATGATTCCAGAAGAAAATATGCTCGTAACCGATTGGATGGAAAAAGTGTTTGGCGTACCACAACACCTATTAGCTGCCATTGCGGGGCCGTGTCATGCCGAAGAAGTGGCCCTCGAAAAGCAATCGTATTTGACCATTGCTTCGCCCAGTATTCACGTAGCACAAGATTATGCCAACCTCATGAGTTGTCGCTATATTCAGGCAAATCCGATTGGTGATTTGTATGGCGTAGAGTATTGTGCTGTTATCAAAAATATCATTGCGCTTGCCTGTGGCATTACGCATGGCTTGGGCTATGGCGATAATTTTCAGGCGGTGATGGTATCGAATGCCATGCAAGAAATCAAGCGTTTTTTAGATATTGTGTATCCCGACCCACACCGAGATTTGCATAGCTCTGGCTATTTGGGCGATTTGTTGGTGACGGCGTATTCGCAGTTTTCGAGAAATAGAACTTTCGGCAATATGATTGGACGAGGCTATTCTGTTAAATCGGCACAAATAGAAATGAACATGGTGGCAGAAGGCTATTATGCCGTAAAAAGTATTCACCAGATTAACCAGCAATACGATGTAGATATGCCAATCATCAATGCGGTGTATAATATTTTGTATGAAAAAGTATCGCCTGCGACAGAAATCGCTGAACTACGAACCATTTTGAAATAGGTAAGTAGTCATTAGCCATTTTTATAAAGCACACAAACATTAATCAACATTTATTCATTATTCAAGTTTTGCATTCAGCACTGAACCGATTATCATTCAATGCTGAATGCAGATGCGTATTTTACAAAAACGATACAATCCTTGCCGCTGTAGCTGCCAATTCGGCTTGCGTAGGCTTGAGTTTTTCACGGGTAAAATTAATATCATTCATCGAATTAAGCGGTATCAAATGCACGTGCGTATGTGGCACTTCTAGCCCAATCACCGAAACACCTACACGCCTACACGGACACGCCTGAGCCAAGGCTGGGGCAATTTTTTTGGCAAATAGCATCAAGCCAGCCAATAAATCGTCGTCTAAATCAAAAATATAATCTACCTCTTTTTTCGGAATCACTAATACGTGTCCTTCGGCCAAAGGCATAATATCGAGAAATGCCAAATAGTTTTCGTCTTCTGCAATTTTGTGGCAAGGTATTTCGCCGTTGATAATTTTTGTAAAAATGGTTGCCATGATTTTGTAGTGAATCTTTTGTTCTTGTTGTGCTATTTTTCTTACCGTTCTTAATGGTCAATCAAAATTGAAAAATAAAAAAGGAAATAGAAATGTAGGTGTCTGACGCAAAATTTCTATTTCCAATACGCCGAGGTTCAAAGATATACTAAAATGTTTGATTCGCCTTCTCTCCAAACGCTTATTTAATAGCCTCCTCTAAAGGTATAAGTATCGGCTACTTTTTTGATAGCAACGATATAGGCTGCAATACGCATCGGCACGTTGTATTGTTGAGAAGTATGAAATACTTTATCGAAAGCCTCTTTCATGATGCGGTCGGAGCGGCGGTTGATGCGGTCTAAATTCCATTTATACCCCATTCTATTTTGCACCCATTCAAAGTACGAGACCGTTACGCCTCCAGCGTTCGCCAAAATATCAGGCACAACCAAGATACCTTTTTCATTAATAATATCATCAGCCGAGGCAGAAGTAGGGCCATTTGCTCCTTCTACAATCATTTTTGCTTGGATGTATGGAGCGTTTTCGTGCGTAATCACATCTTCTTTGGCGGCTGGCACTAACACATCTACCTTGAGCGTAAGCAAATCGTCGGGAGGAATGGGCGTAGCCGCAGGAAAGTTGGCTAATGTTCCTTTGTTTAAATCTCGGTATTTAATTGCACCAGCAATGTCGATGCCATGCTCGTTGTAATACGCGCCCGAAATATCGGAAATAGCCACAACTTTTACGCCTCGTTCGTGGAGTAAGGCGGCTGCGTGTGCACCTACATTGCCAAAACCTTGCACGGCTGCCGTAGCTTTGTATGGATTGATTTTGAGCTTGTCCATGCCTGCCAAGGCCGATACCATCACGCCTCGCCCTGTGGCTTCGGTACGGCCCAACGAGCCGCCCAAGACTAAGGGTTTGCCCGTTACAACGGCATTGACGGTCATGCCTTTGGCTTTAGAATATTCGTCCATGAGCCATGCCATTTCTCTTGGGCCTGTTCCCATATCGGGTGCTGGAATGTCACGGTCGGGGCCAAAAACGTCTAGCATCGCCACGGTATAAGCACGCATCAAACGTTCCATTTCGCCAGCCGACATCTCCCTTGGGTTGCAGGCGATGCCGCCTTTGGCTCCACCGTAAGGGATGTCCACCACGGCACATTTCCATGTCATCCATGCGGCCAAGGCTCTTACTTCGTCGATGTTTACGGCTGGGTCGAAGCGGATGCCTCCTTTGGCTGGGCCTAAGATGTTTGAATGGATAACTCGGTGTCCCTCAAATACTTTGATGCGTCCGTCGTCCATCGTGATGGGTAAGCCAACCGTTACTTGGCGTGCAGGTACTTTCAAGATATAATACATTTCTTCGGAGATGCCTAATAGCTCTACGGCTTTGTCGAAGCGTTGCATCATCGACTCAAGGGGGTTCTCTTTGTCTTTAATGGGTGCTGGTTCAATATAAGTCATGGTCTTTTTTGTTTGTGTGAAGTGGCTTACAGTCTTGATGGTTTTCCTCTATACTGGTACCGACCAACCCAAGGTTTGCCGAGCATTTGTTTTTTGTTGATTTCAATGAATTGGCTTCAAAATAGCAGGGTTAAAATGAGAATGTCAAGTACTAAAACTGTGAGTAGAAATACCTGATTTTAGGGCAAAAAACACAATTTTAAAGCAATTTTAAGTTTTGCTTTTTAACTTTATGGATAATAGCATCAAATACCAAATAAGCATTGGTAAATACGGAGAATTACCAAATTGTTATTTTTAAGAAAATTTTTATTATTTCTTGAAATATTTCAAAAAATATTTTCAACCACGTATATTTGCGCAATTTTTAAGCGGTTCTCGGTGTTATGATAAATGACGAGAATAGAACTAACCCAAAACTTTAGTAGTTATGATGACCAGTCCATCAGAGGAAAAAACACGTTATTCAGAAGAAGAACTCAAAGAGTTTGAAGAGTTGATTTCAAAGAAATTAAAAGAAACCCGTGACGAGCTAAATTACATTAGAGAAGCCCTTCACAGACGCAACGACCCCGGTACGGATGTTACGGCTGGTAGCTCTAAATTGATGGAAGACGGTGCCGATACTTCCGAAAAAGAAAGTAATGGGCAATTGGCAGCACGTTTACAAAAGTTTGCTACGCAGCTAGAAAATGCGTTGATTCGTATTAAAAATGGCACGTATGGCGTTTGTATCGACACGGGCAAGCTTATTCCGAAAGAACGTTTGAGAGCTGTGCCACATACACAGCAAACCATTGAAGCCAAGCTTATGAAGCAACGCTAGTCAAAGGGTTGAACTAAACACAAATAGTGTACCTAAACTTACCACGTTTTTGTGGCAAGGATATACTTTCTGTGTGTATTCTAAGCTCGTTATTTTTAATAAAATTATGTAAATAACTGGTATTCAGTTTTTGAATTTATACAAAGGCTATTGTTTTAGTCGTACATGCTAACATGATTCCTGATTGATAGTATATCCATTTTTTTCATCTAACATAACTAAATTAAGCACAACAGATGACTTTTCTTTACCTCAACAACATCAAAAAGCGGGCAACCGCTTTTTTGTTTTTCATGGCTATTGTTAGCAGTTTTGCCCAAGTAAACGATAGCTATTATTTACCTCAACAGGTACGCTACAATCCAGCTATTCCTACGCCTCAGCAGTATTTTGGCTTTCAGGTGGGCGAATGGCACATTCAGTACGAACAATTGTTGGGGTATATCAAAAAAGTAGCGTCTTTGTCAGACCGCCTTCAAATGAAAGAATATGGCAAAACCTACGAAAATCGCCCACTTTGGTTGCTTACGGTATCATCTCCGCAGAACCTCAGCCGCATCGACCAAATCAAAACCGAACACCATAAACTAACCGAACCCGACCAAGCATCTGGTGTGAGCATCGACAATATGCCCTTGGTGGTTTGGATGGGCTACTCGGTGCATGGCAACGAGGCAAGTGGCACGAATGCCGTGCCAATGGTGGTGTATTATTTGGCTGCGGCACAGGATGCGTCGATAGATTCGCTGCTCAACGAAACCGTAATTTTAATAGACCCTCGCATCAACCCCGATGGAGGAGAGCGATTTGCCAGTTGGGTCAATGCCAATAAAAGCATGAACCTTGTATCTGACCCCAACAGCCGAGAACTCAACGAAATGTGGCCAGGTGGTCGCTACAATCACTATTGGTTTGATTTGAACAGAGATTGGCTTTATACACAACATCCTGAAAGTAAGGGTCGTATCAAGCAATTTCACGAATGGAAACCCAACATTCTGACCGACCATCATGAAATGGGTTCGGCATCTTCTTTCTTTTTTCAGCCAGGTATTCCTGCCCGAACGCATCCGCTTACGCCTAAGAAAAACCTTGATTTTACAGAAAAAATGGGGAAATTTCATGCAGAAGCCTTAGATAAAATCGGTTCATTGTATTTTACGAAAGAAGGCTACGATGATTTTTATTATGGAAAAGGCTCTACTTTCCCTGATGTACAAGGAGCAATTGGGATTTTGTTTGAACAAGCTAGTTCGAGAGGGCATTTGCAAGAAACCCCACACGGAGCGATGAGTTTTGCCTTTACCATTCGCAACCAGATGACCACAACCCTCTCAACCTTGAAAGCCGCCAAAGCCATGCGTAAAGAGCTACTGACTTATCAGCGAAGCTTTTATCAAGAAAAATCTACCGCCACGACTAAGGCGTTTGTTTTTGGTAACAGCACCGATAAAGTGCGGATGTGGGAAATGGTAAATATTTTGCGTCAGCACGAAATAGACGTGTATCAATTGGCCAAAGATGAAATCCTCGAAGGGAAGACGTTCAATAAAGGACAAGCCTATATTGTGCCTTTGAGCCAAGCACAACACCGCTTAATTCAAGGTATTTTTGAAAAAAGGACAAGTTTTGAAGATTCTTTATTTTACGATATATCGGCATGGTCGATGCCACATTGTTTCAATGTGCCTTACAGCGAAGTGAAAGTTCCAATAACATTAGGCGAAAAACTTACCCAAAATCCCTTTCCACAAGGCAACGTCATAGGCAAAAGCAATTATGCTTATGTCTTTGAATGGGATGGCTACTTTGCTCCTCGTGCAGCGTATGAATTGCAGAAAAAAGGGTACAAACTCAAAGTTGCCACAGAGCCCTTTACGGCAGTAATTGAAGGAGGAACAAGAAACTTTGCTTATGGTACTGTTGAAATTTCGGCAGGAGGCAACCAATTGACTTCTTTAGAAAACCTACACACCTTGCTTGCCCAATTGGCAGCCCGTGATGGCGTTGATTTTTATGCTATCCAAACAGGTCTGACTCCCACAGGCATTGATTTGGGTAGTAGCTATGTTGCTCCTATGCGTATGCCTAAGCCTTTGATGTTGGTTGGGGCGGGTGTCAATCCGAATGATGCAGGCGAAATCTGGCATTTACTCGATACCCGTGTGAATATTCCACTTTCGATGGCCGATATAGCACAAGTCAACCGAGTTAACTTAGAAAAATACAATACGCTTATTCTCTCAAGTGGTGATTATACCGCACTGAATGACGAAAAAATCAAGGCATGGGTACGCAATGGCGGTACGCTCATCGCCATGACTGATGCGGTTGAATGGGCGGCCACTAGAGGCTTTTCGCCCGTAAAAATCAAAAAGATTCCTGCCGATAGCCTTGGTCCCAAACCTTACGCCCTAGCCGAACGCTACAAAGGTGCTCAATTGATAAGTGGGGCGATTTTTCAAACAAAAATAGACGTAACGCATCCTATTGGCTATGGTTACAAAGAGCCTTTGTTGAGTGTATTTAGGGATAATACCATTTTTCTTGAAAAAATTAAAGACCCTTACAATGCTCCATTGATTTATACCAACGACCCATTGGTGAGCGGTTATATTACCGAACCCAATAAAAAACGCCTAAAAGATACGCCATCGGTTGTTGCAACAAGCTTTGGTGCAGGAAAAGTGATTGTGATGACCGATAATCCTAACTTCAGGGCTTTTTGGTATGGAACGAATAAGCTATTTTTGAATGCAATTTTCTTCGGCAGTAATATCCTTTCGGGTATTAGGGGAGGAGATGACGAATAGCAAGCCTGAACACACGTTCGGCTTATACCTTAAAAGTACTAAAGCCGAACGTGCGTTCGGACCCATGATGATGAAAATTTTTGAACAAGATGGCTTGGTGGATACAATTTATAAATACATCCACACCCAAATAGAGTTGACCAAATTAGAGGTACAAGAACGCCTCGAAATCATGATTAAAAAGCTTATTTTACTACTTGTAGTAGTGATGTTGGCTACATTGTTTTTACTATTTCTTCTTTTTTCTCTCGCTTTTTACCTCAATACGGTCTTGGATAGTGACTTTTGGGGCTTCGTTATCGTCACAATACTGATTGGTATTCCGTTAGGAATTTTAGGTTTTCGTTTACAAAAATCATGGAAAGAAACGTCTTCTCTGCAACAGACAGACGATAGCACCACAAGTTTACCCTAGAAATATGACCCGTATCTTTTTAGGCAATCTTGTTGAGAAACATCGGTATTTTGCTTAACTTTCTGTTGTTTTAGGTCAAAAAAGGTTTATAAACCGTAAAAATAATACGCCTGTAATCAAAGCATTACAAGAGTATGTGTTTTTTGGATAAACTCTTTTGTAATTTTGCCCTCTGTCTAGTATGCCTAAGCAGCGATTATATCTGTTAACCCAAAGCTAAAAATCTTCCAAACCATGGTACCATCAGTAGCATCGACCAACGCAGCCAAAAAACAACAATTACAACAAGAAGCCGAAGCGTACAAAGCAAAAATAGACGACCAAGTAGCGACTATCAAAGCCGATGCCAAGCGAATCGGTACGACTACCTTGGTGATTGGAGGCGTACTGACGGGTTCATACTTGTTGTTTAAATGGCTTTCGGCTGATTCTAAGAAAAAAAAGAAAGAAAAAACACCTCATGCCAGCGATACCGAAGTTAAGCTCCCTGCGGTAGTACAACAAGAAGAGGAAGAAGAATCATGGATTGTTAGCTCTATTAAAAGCTATATTCTTGCCTTTGTGTTGGCTATTGCCAAAGAAAAGTTGATGGAAGCACTGGCAAATATCAACCAAAGCAATGAAACCGAAAAAACTGATGCGTAGCCTACAAACGCTATGCCTACACCGAAAAAAAGCCCTAGCTGTATTGATTGACCCCGATAAGGTGTCGTCGTCGGCTTTTCAACAATTGATGCAAAGAGCCGATTTACCGTTCGATTTTTATTTACTTGGCGGTAGTATGCTTACACAAGGAAGTGTAAACGAAAGCCTTACATCCATCAAACAAGTCGCTAACAAACCTATCATCTTGTTTCCAGGGCATTGTATGCACCTGCATCCCGATGCCGATGCCCTGCTGTTTTTATCGCTTATTTCAGGGCGTAATCCAGAATTTTTGATTGGGCATCATGTAACTGCCGCTCCTTTGCTGAAAAAGAGTAGGCTCGAAATTATGCCCACGGGTTATATCCTCATCGAAAACGAACGATGCACGACCGTCGAATACATTTCTAATACAAGGCCCATCCCTGCCCATAAACCCGAACTAGCCGCTTGTACGGCGATGGCTGGCGAAATGCTGGGCTTACAGCAAATGTTTTTAGATGCAGGAAGCGGTGCAGCAAGCCCCGTGCCAATGGCTGTCATCAAAGCCGTGCGTCAACATATTGCTTGTCCGCTCTGGGTTGGCGGAGGCATCAATACCATTGAAAAGGCACAACAAGCTTGGCAAGCAGGAGCCGATGTATTGGTGGTAGGTAACGCCTTAGAGCAACATCCGTCTTTCTTAGAAGAACTTACGGCATTAAAAGACGCTTTTAATACTTGTCAAGAGGACGAGAGCTAAGTGTGAATGATGAATGGTGAATCTAAAATTCAGCATATCCAATAATTATAGCATTTTAAATATAAAATAAAAAATATAAGTTACTGAAAATGAAAAATATAACTCATAATTTATAATTCATAGCTCCGCACTCACCATTCCGTACTCATACTTATGGAGGGTTTGTGGATTTCGGAAGCGTTAAACAATACCTTTATGCTCCAAACGCTTCTACCAGCGAAAGAAAATTTTGTAAAATAGGATTGGTATCGTCTTTTCTCCATACAACCGACAATTGGGTACGTTCTGGAATATTACTCAAAGCGATAAAACGCACTTTACCAATGCCTGCATTGCTGTAGGAATAAGGCATGATACTGATGCCCAAACCGTGTTCGACTAATTTTAAAATGGTTGCTCCAAAATTCGATTCATGTACAATATGTGGAAAGAACCCTGCTTTTTCGCATATTCCAAGCAAGGTGTCGTAGTAAACAGAACCTGCGTGGCGTGGCGGTAAAATAAAAGATTCATTCTGTACCTGATGGATTCCTTCAAAAGAATGGTCGTTGAGCGGATGGTCAAATGGTACAACTAAGGCAAAGCTTTCTTCATAAATGACCTTGGTGTTTACTTCTTTGCTAGGGGTTGGTTCTCGGATAAATCCAATATCAATCTGATAATGCAGTAAGGCTTCCCATAATTGCGTTTCGAGGACTTCCGATAAAATCGCCTTGATGCCCGGAAAATGCGACCGCAAACCGCCCAAAAGCATGGGCAATACCGAATACACCGCCGAGCCAGGATGTCCAATGCGTAATTCGCCTTCTTCGCCTTTGTGAATTTGCTGGGTGCGTCGCTTGATGGTATCGAGTTGCGACAGCAGCTTGATGCCTTCTTGTTGTAAAAATACACCCGCAGGCGTGAGTTTTACGTTACGCTTGTCACGTTCAAATAAGAGTACCCCTAGCGCTTGTTCGAGTTGTTGTATTTGGCGGCTCAAAGCTGGCTGGGCAATAAACAGCCGTTCGGCGGCTTTAGAAAAGTGTAATTCGGCAGCTACTCCCAAAAAATAGCTGAGTTGTCGTGTATCCATGTAGTAGCTTTAATTATGAGTTATGAGTTAGGGTTTTCAGTAACTTATGAAAAATGAAAAAATCACGCAATAACTTAAATGCTTTAAAGGTATTATTTCATACAAATTAAGTATTTTTTATTATAAATCTCTTTGCTTTTCTTTGCCAAAAATTATAAAACATAATTTTATGGAAATAAAGAAGGCAACGCCTCATGACCTTTCCTTGTTGCTTCCTCTTGCGATAGAAACGTTTAGCGATACTTACGCTCATTTGAATACGCCCGAAAATTTTCAATTATATGTACGTGAAAATTTTACGGAAGCCATTTTTCAGCAAGAACTCAGCGACCCAACTGCCAATTACTGGCTGGCTTTTATCGAAAATACCTTGGTTGGTTATGCCAAAACACGCCGCAATGAGCATTATCCTCAGCTTTTAGAAGTACAACGATTGTATATCGCTAAGGCTTGGCATCGCCAAGGATTAGGTACAAAATTGATGGATTTTTGCTTGACTTTCGCCCAACAAAACCAGTTTGAAGGCATCTTTTTGGGCGTTTGGAAAGAAAACCCCAAAGCCATAGCTTTTTATCAAAGTTGTGGTTTTGAGATTTTTGATAAGCATATCTTTGTCTTGGGCGAAGAGCCACAGGAAGATTGGCTCATGAAAAAAACATTTACCTGATGCTCATCCTTTAATTGGTGTCTTTCAGCGAAAAAAGTCATTGATAAAACCAAAATAGGCTATTTTAGATAAGTCTTAATGAGCAAAAATAAAGTATCAATCAAAATTTAATTGTTTTACGCAACTATCTAGGATTGGTCTGAAGATATTTTAGAAAAGGTTAATTGCTAAAATCTCCCACCATTGGTGGGATTTTTTGTTTTATCGCTTGTCGATGAAATAAATTTAAACAAAAAATAAATAGTATGCTTGCATAACAATTTTATTTTTGTTTAAATTTACCTTAATAAAATACAAAAGCATATAAACATATCACAATGAACCGATTAATAAGAAAAATAGCTGTACTAGGCTCTGGCATCATGGGGAGTCGCATTGCGTGTCATTTTGCCAATATTGGTTGCGAGGTGTTGTTGCTCGATATTCTTCCTAAAGAACCAACCGAAGCCGAAAAAAATAAAGGACTAGACCTGAATGCTCCGCTGGTGCGCAATCGCATTGTGCAGGAGGCTTGGCAAAATACGCTCAAGGCTAGTCCAGCGGCACTGTATGACCCTGCCTTTGCTGGGCGTGTAAAGCTAGGGAATTTTGAAGATAATTTACCCGAAATTAAGCACTACGATTGGGTGATAGAAGTGGTGGTTGAAAACTTAGGCATCAAAAAATCTTTGTTTGAAAAAGTCGATGCTCTTCGCAAGCCTGGCACATTAATTACCTCCAATACCTCGGGTATTCCAATTCATTTGATGGCAGAAGGAAGGTCTGACGATTTCAAAAAACATTTTTGCGGAACGCACTTTTTCAATCCGCCTCGTTACCTCAAATTACTCGAAATCATTCCTACGGCTACCACCGACCCTGCGGTAATTGACTTCTTGATGCACTACGGCGAGCGGTTTTTAGGTAAAACAACGGTTTTATGTAAAGACACGCCTGCTTTTATTGCCAATCGGGTGGGGATTTACAGCCTCATGAAAACCATGCAAGTAGTGGCCGACATGGGCTTGACCGTAGAAGAAGTAGATAAACTTACCTCGGCTGTGGTAGGTCGCCCCAAATCGGGTACTTTTCGCTTGTCGGATGTGGTAGGCTTAGATACGACCGTAAACGTATCGAACAATTTGTACGCTGCTCTAAGCCAAGACGAGTCGAGAGAAGCCTTTGTCTTGCCCGACATGATTAAGCGTTTACAAGAAAATCGTTGGTTGGGTGATAAAACGGGACAAGGTTTTTACAAAAAAGTAAAATCAGCAAATGGCAAATCAGAGATATTAGCCTTAAATCTTCAAACATTTGAATACGCTCCGAGTCAGAAAGTGAAGTTTGCCGTTTTTGATAAAACGAAGAATTTACCCTTAAAAGAACGCTTTGCGGTGTTATTGGCAGATGAGTCTAAAGCTGGGACTTTTTACCGAAAAACTTTCTTGGATGGCTTTCGCTATGTCAGCTACCGTATTCCAGAAATTGCTGACGAACTTTACCGCATAGATGCCGCAATCTGTGCAGGTTTTGGCTGGGAAATGGGATTGTTTGAAACATGGGATGCCATCGGTCTTACGCAAGGATTAAGCCTCATGGAAGCTGAAGGCATAAAACCTGCTCAGTGGGTATATGACATGGTGGCCGCAGGCTATACTTCGTTTTACCAAAAGAAAGCAGGGAAACGCCTGTATTATGATATTCCGAGTCAAACCTATAAAGTGATTCCTGGCTCTGAAAGCTTCATTATTTTAGATACCTTAACCGATAAGACTGTCTGGAAAAATGCCGAAAGTTCGATTTATGACCTAGGCGATGGGATTTTAGGTTTAGAGTTTCGTTCTAAAATGAATACCATGGGGCCACAAGTAATTGAAGGGGTACAAAAGGCAATTGCATTGGCAGAAAAAGAATATCGTGGCTTGGTGATTGGTAACGACAGCAACGAGGCATTTTCGGCTGGTGCAAACCTTGCGATGCTGTTTATGTATTCGGTAGAACAAGAATTTGACGAGGTGGATTTGATGATTGCTCAATTTCAACAAACCATGATGCGTGTACGGTACTCGTCGGTGCCGGTGGTGGTTGCACCGCATACCTTGGTTTTGGGAGGAGGCTGCGAAATGAATTTACATGCCGATAGGGTAGTGGCTGCCGCCGAAACCTATATGGGCTTGGTAGAAGTGGGCGTAGGCTTGATTCCAGCAGGCGGAGGAACAAAAGAAATGGCGTTGCGTTGTGCCGATTTGTATAAAACGGGCGACCCAGAGTTGAATACTTTACAGTCGGCGTTTATGAATATTGCTATGGCAAAAGTGAGTAGTTCGGCCCATGAAGCGGCTTCGATGAACTACCTGCGTAGAGGCGACGAAATAGTACTGAACCGTAGTCGCTTGATTGCCGATGCCAAAAAAGCAGCCATCGAACTAGCGGAGGCAGGTTATACACAGCCCAAACAACGCAATGATATTAGAGTGCAAGGAAAAGCAGGTATCGCTCTTTTCAAAGCAGGTATTACGTCGATGTTGTTGGGTAAATACATTTCTGAGCATGATGCTAAAATTGCCGATAAGTTGGCGTATGTAATTTGTGGAGGTGATTTGAGTTATCCTCAAAATGTTACAGAACAATACTTGCTAGACCTCGAACGAGAGGCGTTTTTGTCGCTATGTGGCGAGCGTAAAACCCTCGAAAGGATTCATAGTTTATTGAATGGGGGCAAACCTTTGAGAAACTAAGGCGGTGGCTTTGATGGCTGTTTTGAGATTGCATTGTAACAAATTTTCATTCAACTTATTTTCGACAAAATCATGAACGCATACATTGTGGCAGGCTTTCGTACTGCTGTTGGTAAAGCACCCAAGGGTTCTTTACGGTTTACAAGACCCGATGAACTAGGGGCAACTGTCATCAAACATTTATTGAGTACCTTACCCCAACTCGACCCCGTTCGGGTTGATGATGTGATTGTAGGTAATGCCGTGCCAGAAGCCGAGCAAGGAATGCAGATTGGGCGTTATGTTGCCTTGCTGTCGTTGCCCAAAGAAGTATCGGGCTTTACAATTAATCGGTATTGTGGGTCTGGGCTAGAAGCCATCGCCTTGGCGAGTGCCAAAATTCAAGCAGGCATGGCCGATTGCATTATCGCTGGAGGCGTTGAATCAATGTCGCTTGTACCAGTGATGGGCTACAAAACGGCATTGAATTTTGATATTGCCCAAAAAACACCCGACTATTATATTGGCATGGGGCTCACCGCCGAGCAAGTAGCACAGCAGTATCACATCAGCCGAGCAGACCAAGATGCTTTTGCTTTTGCGTCGCACCAAAAAGCGATAGCAGCCCAACAAGCAGGGATTTTTGAACCAGAAATAGTACCCGTTACGGTTAAAGAAACTTATTTTGATGCGGTTTCGGGTAAAAAGAAAACCAAAGAATATGTATTCCAAAAAGATGAAGGGCCAAGAGCGGATACCAATATAGAAGCGTTGGCAAAACTCAAACCTGTATTTGCGGCTGGAGGGTCGGTTACGGCAGGAAATGCTTCGCAAACTTCTGATGGTGCGGCTTTTGTACTGGTTATGTCTGAACGAATGGTAAAAGAACTCAACCTTGAACCTGTAGCACGTATGTTGTCGTATGCCACTGCGGGTTGCGAGCCTCGTATCATGGGAATAGGCCCCGTATTTGCTGTACCCAAAGCCCTCAAACAAGCCAATTTACAGTTGGGCGACATCGACCAAATAGAACTAAATGAAGCCTTTGCCGCACAAGCTTTGGCGGTGGTGCGTACCCTCGACCTCGACCCTGACAAAATCAACGTAAACGGAGGTGCAATAGCCCTTGGTCATGCGTTGGGTTCTACAGGTGCTAGGCTATCGGTACAACTATTGAATGAAATGAAAAGAAGAAACCAACGCTATGGCATGGTAACAGCCTGCGTAGGAGGGGGGCAAGGAGTAGCAGGTATTTTTGAGCGGTTGTAAAGATAACGTGCGTAAATAATGCTAAAACTATTGTGTTATTAGTGGGCGAATCAATCCGCCCACTAATAACAAAGCAATTGCATAAGGGTGAAGTCTTGGTAGCATTTATTCTAATATAATTTCTTTTCGCCCCATCAGGACAAAATATGCTACCGCATCGGACTGGGAGATGCACAAACAATATTCTTTTTCTACTACAGAAGTTTTGTTTCTAACGAAATGCCAAGTCCTTCTAATTCCTAGACCTCCCTACAGCTTTATA
>JACCDR011989929.1_pt1 | contig 17125 bp, 22 predicted proteins | sample 7446431 | NCBI WGS metagenome assembly JACCDR01 (sample SAMN15323443, study PRJNA562643) | freshwater metagenome | isolation source: river surface water | place: USA:Blue River Watershed | collected 2017-08-17
CCGCTTTGGTCGACCCTGCAAGAGCGGACCAACCGGCAGACCCGCCAGCACCAGCGCCACCGAGAATCGGCAGGGCACCAGCACCGAGACCGAGACCAGCACCGAGTAGTGCACCCTTCTTCGGGTCTTTACCCATAGCTTTCGCACCACCGGCACCTAACGCCGAGGCGACTAGAGGATAGAGAATAAACCAGGGTAGCATGGTTATCCTTTCACCGGACCAGCCGGCTGTTGCGGAGCTTGCGGTTTGTTGAGACCCTTAAGTAGCATGGACCAGCCCAGGCCGCCTTGGACAGCAGGATTAGACAGCATACCCTCAGCACCACCGCCACCGCCCATACCAGCTTGTGGTGAAACCATCATACCGCTGCCACCACCGCCAAGACTGCTGCCATCCATCTGCTGCATCATCTGTGCGGCTTGAGGAAGAGCTTGTAACATTTGAGCTTTCTGTTTGAGCGGCGTGCCCAAACCGAACATCATTTGAAGTTGGTTCGCAGGAATCATGACTGCACCTCGAAGAGAATGTTGTGACGTTTCGCAATGTCAAGAATACGCTGTTGTTTGACGTATCCCGACACCGGTAGGAGCCCTACAAGACGGCAAAAACCATCGCCAATCCAGTGGGTGAGCCATGCCGAAAGACGGAAAGGAAGACGACGACCTGAAACACGAAGTTCTTCATACACCACCTTTCGAGCGAGTGGGTAGAGAACCTTAGCCAGCATCGGACGGTCGAGAAGGTAGTCCGCAAACGGACCGAACACCGCGAAATAACCACGTGCGGCCAAGCGGAATTTCTTCCAACCCGGACCGAGCTTGTACGCGATGACCTTACGAAGCACTCGATGGTTCCGTTCCAAGCCGAGTTCAGTTGCAGCCGTGCAGAGGACACAGCCACCGGTCTTTACGGGCTGTCCCTGCGGAATGTTACCCGCACCCGACTGACTACTCGCCGCGGCAGAGGTACCAGCCTGAGATTCGTTGGTCTTGTTAATCAAATTCTGCCAACCGGTGGAGTTCTGAACCGTATTGACAAGATTCTCCATCGACGAAGTGCCCGTGTTTGACTGTGTCGACCCAAGAAACGGGGTGCCGGCATTAGCCAACGTGCTTACAGCCGTCGGCCCAGCAAGCTGTCCTGCTGCGCCAATACGCTGCGTGAGGTTGTTACGCCCAATGTCAGACGCCGCATATCCAGCAGACCGTGCCTGCGCACTCTGCCCAGCGCCAGTCATTCGCGGACCTGATAAAGCTTGTCGCACAGCTTGGTCAACCTGTGACCCAAACTGCGTCCCACCGGTGTTCATGACATCCGTCAAAAACGCACTCCGAGCCGCGTCAGTTGCAGCGGCACCGGTAGCTTGGTCCTTAAGCAGCTGACCAAAGCCAAGGGTATCCGTGACACCAGTCGTGCTAGTACCCGTAGTCGTGCCAGTTTGTGTGCTAGTCTGCGTGCCGGTGTTCGACTGTCCCGACGTTCCACTCTGATTCTGCGTCGTCGAACCAACCGTGTTAAACGCACCGCCTTGTGCGGAATTCTGCGTCTGGTTGTAATTACCCCCACCAACCGTCGGCGTCGGCGCCTGACCACCTCCCGGCAAGAGAGTGTTCCAAGACGTGCCGCTGGCCGGAACCGCAGTATTCTCCGCAGCGGTACCAGTCGCAGGAGGTGTGGTCGTCCCGGTCGTCCCGGTCGTGCTACCCGTCCCCGTTGCAGGCGTTGCACCAGCACTCGCAGGATTGCTCGCAGCGTTGACCCACTGCAGCAAACCCGCACTGCCCGGGTCAGTCGGATTCGCAGTGGCCCAGTCACGATTAGCTTTAATCGTAGCTTCCAGACCTTGCGTAGCGATTTGGTTCTCAATTTCAGCACGCCAGCCAGGGGGCAGCGCGTCTAACATAGCAATTAGCTCAGGATTCATGTAAGCTCCTTTATGAAGGTTGTATACGCCCGCTTAAAGCCATACCTCGGGGACTGAAAGCACCGAATAGTGCTTCCCGTGTCTCTCCGGGTTGTAGCGTAATAGACAGAAACTTTCTCTTTCTTGCAAAATTGTTCAAACGCAGCCTGCAACGCGGTAGTAGCGTCAGAGCGGCCGGGTTGGTGGAAAATGAATGAAACCTCAAACTCCCGCCGCATCGAAAAGAGGGGTGTACACTCATGCGCGACACCGAAAGAAATCGGTTGGCCGTCATCGTCCAGTGCCACACCAATCCAAGCATTCGGCTGTTTGGACAGATGAAAGAGCATCTTGCGGTAAGTCTCCATGTCGAGGTTGTACCGCAGAAACTTGGCAGTAGCCTCGATACCGGTTTGGAAAAAATCCCAAAACCGGATACAGCCTGCGACGGATTGAATTCGGACAACGGTCATGATGTTATGTACCAACGTTGAGTGCCACGGTCAAACCGCAAACTCGCGCGGTCATACTGCGCGGCAAGAACATACGTCGCGGCACCTTGGATAGTCTGCGAGCCAAAAGCTGTGATTGTGACAGTATTTGCCGAAGAATCGGTTTTGACATAATAATAGTCCTTAACCAACGGATTGTTACCATCCGGCAGATACCTCACCTCCGAAGCCGCGGTTGTGTCTACAAACTCGCGTACCTCGGGCTGTAGAAACATAAACGCGTCAAACAACCGGTCAACGATAATGTCAAGTATCGGCAACAGTTGCTCTTTGTCACCAGGAATCTTTGGAAGGTTGACGTTCATCGGGCCGGTAGATTAGACTTGATAACATATCTCGCCGTCTCCAACGCATGAATCTTAATCGCCCGCGGAGGTGCTACGGGAACAAGCTTACCAACGAATGTTACCTTTAACGCTAAAGCACGATAGGACAAGCGAGCAGTTCCTACCAACCCGTCAGGCTTGGTGTTCGTCCACGTCCCAGCCAGCGTCGGCGTGCCCATAGAAACACCAGCAAAGGGTACGAAACTGACAGACAAACTAATCTCACTATCAGTCGCATAAGCACTGCCGCCGACAGTCTCGGTTAAATCGGGAACGATGTAGACCGGTTGCGCTTCTTTAACTATGGACATGTAGTCACCATCAATAGCCTGTGTGATGAAGTAAGGAACCATAAAACCAGTTCCATTGCTTTCATCATATGCAAGACTATTAGCAGCGTAGAAAATGTCCTCGTCATACACCGACCGACTTGCACCGCCGACACTAAGGTAGGAACTATTATACAGTGCCGTGGGCCGATTCAAACTATCAAAACTCAACGAGCGCAGGTAGACAGTCTCATAATCCAACTGATAAGCAAGACTCGAACCTGCGAACACTACAATCAACTCATTGATGTCCGGTACCCAATACAAACCCAACGGACTTGAATAATACGCTCCGATAGCAATAAAGTCATTAAACCGAAGAACCAGAGACAGCGCCGAACCATCAAACCGATACAGCGCAATCGGCGTCGCGATAAAGATTCCACGGATTGTAGAACACATGAAACCAGGCGTATACGCATCGGCCGTCGATTGGATAGTCGTAAGAAACTTAAACGAAAACGGTACCGGCAAGCCAGCATAGTCGGAATAATAAATCCCAGACGACGTCAGCACGAACAACCGAGACTGGAAGACAACGCTGTCGAGTACAAACTGTTGGGTTAGATACCCATTTTTGTCCACCAGAACAAAATTAAACACATCAGCCTCGTTAGTATCCGTCGGGATGAAGTTGTCCAAATTGTCCAAATCAGAGCACGTCGCATACGGACCGCCGGTGGACGTTAGGTCTTCCAACAGTCCCAGACAGAACAAATGATTCTCGTAAAGTTGAAGTTTCGTGGCGTAGACGGGACGATAGCCAACAGTCCGGACATAGTAACCATTAGCGGTATACTCAACCTTGTATACCCGTCCCGACGTCCCGACATAATAAAACGACCGCTCAACCGTCAAGAACTGATTAACTGTCGTAATACTCGTCGCGTCGCTGTAATCCGTCCTCCGCCATTGCCAGAGGTCGTTTAACGTAAATCCCGTCGACGCAAGCCAGTAGACACGCACTGCACCACCATCAATGAGATTCCCATTCACAGCATCAATCGCAACCAACGCTGTCCAGGCACCAGCATTGACCCGCCAACGAAACGTAGCAGCACCATCAATCTGGACTTCGTAAAGGGAACCAAGATTGACAGTCGTCGTAGTTGGGTTGACAATGGTCAACAAGCAGCCACCAGTGACACCACTTGTCGTAGGAACCGTCACCTGCTTAAAGCACTTCAGCTGCGTCCCCGAGCCGCGCGCTGTGACCGCATACTCAGTCACTACAACCTCGGAATTCAAATACTTCACAGCCGACGTGCTCGGCTCCGTCGACGAACCGCTGCCGGTGTTGTACGTCCCACGCGTATACTGTGTCGCGGTGCTGAACCGTGGCGTCATCTCCAGCACCCCACGTTGCAGCCTCGACTGCCGCACATTTTGCATCATAAAAAACGACGCAGGGTCGGCACGCAGCGGCCCGATGGTCTTCTGCATACCGCCAGTCAAAGGAAAGCTATACGGTTCGTAAGGCATGATTAGTCAAGATTCGTCCAATCACCAGCGTTTGCAATCTCACCATCCATTTGCTTCACCGAATCCCACAACCGCTGCATAACAGTCATATCAATCGGGAACTTTTCATTGTCCTTAAGATACATATTCAACGCAGCCACAGTGGCATACGTGAACCAATCCGTAAAATACGTCAAAAACATATCAGGACTCTCAGCACCAGTAAGGTCGTCAAGCCATGTGACACCTTCGACCAGATACGTCGTCGTCACGGTGATGTTCGTAACAAACAAATTCGTCCCTTGCGTATACCAAAACATCGACCGGGTCCACCACTGCGGTTGATTGGTGATGATCAACTGTGCCGTATCATAAACCGGAAGATTACGCTTGAAATCCCCCAACACACCACTATCCAACCGTGCCGTGCGCAAATACTGCGTTCCACCCGAGAAGGCTTGTGTGGTATACTGCCATACACCGTCCACACGCTTCATCGTAACCCCAGTCGCACCGCCCGGCGTGGTCTTGCACCCCGTCTGCCAGTTCGACCCGGCTGGACTTACGTCAAGAAACACGTCTTTCTTCAGCAACTGAAAGGTATGGTCACGCTGGGCAGCCCGGCGCACGTCGTTCATAGCTTGCAGCAGATTATCCACGCCGCCAACTGTAAACAGACTGGCGTCACGATTCACAATTGCTGCGACTCTGGTTTTGAAATCTGCGATAGTCATATGCTTCTAAATAAAAAGGCCCGTGCAGTCCCTTTGCAGGACCACACGGGCCAATTTGGTTCCGGTTAGAAACGTATCAGCGGGACTTGTTCATACCGCCGTACGGACCACCGATGGGCGTGGACGTTTCGAATTGCTTCGTCACGTTCGTACCCGACAACGAGTCCTTCGCCTCGCCCTTGAGCTGGGACGTGTCTTTGACGTCCTTGCCCGAGGTCGACGAAATCTCGACGTCACGGATATTAGTCTTGCGATCCATGTTGATTCCTTTCGTTAGGAGGGGAGACCAGCGACTTCGACGATGAGGTCACCAGTCACATCACCAGGGATACCACGATTGGCGTCAGTCGCCTGAGTCGGGTCACCGATGTAGAGATAGGTGCCGTCAGTGAAACACCAAACGACACGCTTTTGGGCGCCGCCGTCGGTGAACAGAACACAGGTCGCGCGTTGAAGCTGACCTGCGAGGAAACCCAGCTGCGTGGCCGGGATGTTGTTGGTAGCGCCGCCCTGAGACGACAGTGACAACGACAACCGCTTGACCACACGGATGCGCTTCCCGAAACGATCGCCCTCTTCCCACTGGGACAGGACGGTAGGAGTGCCGGAATAAGCAGCCATGTTAAGGTCTCCGGGTTACGGACTCCAGTTGGCGACGTTCTGGAGATACATGTGCGCCTCGGGGGCGTCCACTTCCAGACCGGCTTCCGTGAGCCACTCGTGCTCGATGTAATCAGCGTTGTTCGGCTGACGATTCTTGAGCAACTCGGTATCGCGGCCGGCGAGCGGGCGGTACTTGAGGTTGCCGACATCGAGGAACAGGCCGTTATACCGCAGGGTCGGATTGAGCGACATGAGCGGATGGGTCTTGTACCAGACCTTGCCGAAAGGCGTCTGATGGCCGACCACGTTCATGCCGTAGGTATCCGTCAGCGGGATGGACGACTGGAGAACAGCCTTACCCTCGTAGGCCTGATTGAGCGTCAGGAGGAAGCCCGAGCCGCACAGAGCGAGGATTTCGTTGTTCTTGTTCTTCACGTTGCGGAAGATGCGTTCCAGATACGTGTTGTACGTATTGATGGACAGCACACCGCTCGAATTCGTGATGATACGCTTGTTATCATCCGAGTCCGACGTGATAGCCGAAGCACCCGTACCACCGCGGTAGATGGAGTCGGCCGCTTCCCACAGACGCAGGAAGTAAAGCACGCCACCCGTCGAGCGAACGATGTTCGAACCAGACGAGAACTGGCGGGCCGAACCGAAGATGAACGCGAACTCTTGCTCGCGCATGTGGTTGACCGCGCCTTCCTTCGCCATGTCGGGGAAGATGCCTTCCACATCGAACTTGGCCGACGTCTTCAGCGCGGTGCCCGTGATTTGATACGGCGTGCGGAAGATTTGGGTGTAATTCGACGGGTTGATGGGGGCGTTGTAGACGTTCAGCGTCGACAGCGCAGCGGAAGAAGAAACGCTCAGAGCGCCTTCCGCGAAAGCGTTACCGATAACGAGGATTTCGTTACCCGTGGTGGCGGCGTCGTAATCGACATCAGCCGTCGGCGCCTTGACGCAGACGAAACCGAGACGATTATTCGACGCATCGACGTAGGTGATACGACCCTGGATTTCCTGAGTCGCGGCACTCGTGTCGATGATGTTCATCTTGAAGATGTGACCGACGCGGAACTGCGCGGTACCACCCGAAGCGACCTTGACACCATACTGGCTGTCAGCCGACATGGTGAAATTCGCAGCCGCCGCGGTCCAGGTCAAGAAGTCCGCCGACACGCTCGAGTAGAACGAGATGGTGGACGAGATGTAGGCCGCCGTGGTGCGCTGTTGTTCAAGTCGCTTTTCATACCACTTGAACTCAGGGTCGTTGGTAACTTCTTCTTTCATGAGCGAAAGAAGACCGATAAGAGGGGCAGTCCCGTTCGGATAGAAGTAGAACACGCTGCGGCGGATGTTCTTGAACCGTTCCGAAGAGAACTGCTCCGTGGTCATTAGGCCAAGGATAGGCATGTTGATGTCCTCTGATTAGTAGTTAGCTGCCGAATACCGCTTCGGCCGTGGTGGTCGTTGATTTGCCGGAACCGCCTGAACCACCGCGCCCTCCCTGCATTGAGGGGGTCATCGTCCGAGCGGCGGGTTTTGGTGAACCCGCTGGGGCAGCATTGCTACCCGGTTGTGTCTGTCCGCCGGCAGCAGCCTGACCGCGGATGCGGCCAAGCAACTGACGGGTTGCGGTTCCGACTTGCTTAAACATCTCCTCTTTCGAAGAGAAAGTGACGCCGCGAGCAATCATAGCATCGCGGACTTCGTTGACCGTCGCCATCTCGTCCTTGAGATCGGGATTCGAGGTCGTGAACTCGTTAGCAATCGCGGCTTCTTGTGCAGCCTGATGGGCCGACAGCAGCGGTTGAAGTTGCTGGTCGTAACGAGCTTGCAGCTGTTGCAGCTGTTGTTGAACAAGGGACTGGCCCATGTTGAGTCCCGCACGCATGAACCCCTGCATGAGGTTGTCAAGGGCTTGAACCTGCTCAGGCGACTGCGGGTCGACACCGAGCATGGCTTTGTAAGTCTGCGCGTTGACCTCCGGGATGCCGAAGTGTCGGCGGAACTCTTCCGGAGACATCGCAGGCTGTTGCTGCTGTTGGACCGGTTGGGCCGGTTGCGCCTGTGCGGTCTTCTGATGCGCCGCGACGATACCGTCGACAATCGACTTGGTAATCGTCTGCGGGTCAAACGCCGGCTGTGCGGGTTGCGCGGGCTGCTGCGGCGTGGCAGACTGTTGCTGAGACGGCTGTGTGGTCTCCTGCGACTGCTGCGTGGATTCAGTTTGCTGTGCCTCCTGACCCGGCTGGGCCGCGGTCGGGGACATCTCAAACGGATTGGCTTGGGTCGTTTCGCCCTGCTCAGACGTGCCCGACTGCGACGTCGGCTGAGTGGTCATGTTCGGTTGGCTCATCTTGGTTAACGCGTTCTAGTTGTTTTTGAAGTTGCTCTCGGCGACTTGCCGTAAGCAGTGAAAGTTGACGAAGTCCTCTAGCCTCGGCTAGCAGCTCGTGTCGGTACTCCTTGGCCTCCGACAGACTGCCCGCCGTTTCCTTGAGGCTGACTAGCGGGAGGCCGGCCGTTTGTAGTGTTCCCGCTGCTAGGACCTCCAGTTCCACTAGCCACCGTTTGGTTTCCGGCAAGTCCAGCCATAAGCATAAGCTCGTTAGCTCGTTGCGGAGTGACTCTGAATCGTTCTGGGTTTCGGACATTGCGTAGTTCCAAGACCTCGTCAAGGATGAGCTTCGGGTCGTAACCCAGAGCAATCACCAACCGCGGGTCTTTAGCTAAGGCGATTAGGAGTTCTTGCAGCGCCGCAGCAGTCGCCATACGCTGCGAAGGCAAGGTGGCGTCGAAGACTCGGAAATCATAGTTTCCGACAAGACTCGACTTGTCCACAGGGAGGAAATTGTTGACGGGGATTTGACCAAGTTGGTCCGGCTGGGCGGATTCGATGAACTTCTGGAGGCCGATGATGGAGACGAGTTGTTCGGCGTCGAGACCCTGACGAAGGTTGCAGAGCATTTTCTGTCCCATCGGGAGGATGCCAGACTCCCACATACCCGCCGCAACCACAATCAGACGTTGTGCGCCGGCAGACATGACCGCATTGGTTTGCGCAGCCGACCGACGACCTTCGGAGTACTGACCAAGAAGATTCTCGTTAATACCCGTAGCTTCCTTAGCGAACCCAGCGACGTTTTGCATGTCCATAACGTGGCCGGTGGTGACATCCGTCACAGACAGTTGCTGAAGATAGGTCTGAATAGAAAGGCCAGTCGGAGCTGTAGACTTCAGTCGCAGAACCGGATTGCGGTCCTTAAGGTCTTGCATCTCGATGTAACGCGGGTCGACGACGAGCTGGTTTTGGATAACCTTGCGGACGTTGGTGATGCGTGAATTCATCAACCAGTCCATAACATCCTGCGACGGCCCGAGGAACTCGGAGATACCGAAGTTCAGTTGGCGAGTCTGGTCGTTAAAGAACTGTGACGCATCGTACAGAAACTCATTGTGGTCATAACCAGAGTCCACAATCTTGACGATACGCGAGTCGTTCGCAATCCAGATGAAGTAGACCAGTTCCTGGTCGATAGTATCGTCGATGACAGTATCCTCTGCAATCTTCGTCTTTGACGGATTAAGTCGGATTTGAACCTCGGTGATGAGGATGTAACGGTCAAGCGTATCGGGCTGGTTGAGGATGTACTCCTTCGTGATGACAGGCGACCGACGATTCTCAGCGTCGAAGTCCTGCGCCGGCGGAACCTTCGGAACGAACTTGATACCCGCGACCTGACCTTCGGTCTCCATCTTCATCAGGTCAGCCTTGGAGTATTCAGCCTCATCCGCACAAAACTCACCATCCCGATACCGTGTAATAGGCAAACGCGTATCTGGGAACCAACGATACGGATTGATAACCGAAATACGATTGCCGAGGTATTTAGTCTTCTGCTCCCACACCTTAACCATCGGCGGCTGAATCTGACTCGGCATCCCCGGTGTAGGACTGAAACTTGGGGCGGGCTTGTCGACCTGGATAGGAACCGTCACCCGAGTCCAGTCGGTCTTAAAAATCCCCAACCCAAACCGGCCGATATCCGTACACCACTGCGGGAGCAAAACACCACGAAATTTGTTATACACCAAATCCCGCTCCAATGTCGCCTGGGACAGCTTGGCCGGTTTGGCATCTTCAATACCCGTACCATCAATCTCGAAGACATAATCCCGCTGCGTGAACAACCCAACCATGAAACTCGTAAACGTCTGCACCTGCGTATACGACATCGGAACAATCACCTTCGCCGGCTCACCACGCGCGAGGGCTTTCTTGTCCGCCGTATCAACATACCGCTCCCCACGATACGTCCTATCCGCGGCATCCCACACCGGATACTGCCGGCTCATCGTCTGACGAGACATTTTGACCAAATTCTTAATCTTCTGAAACAGATCATTAAGCTCTTTGGTCGGAGTCTCAGCTCCAACTATCTCGGCGACTTTAGGATTCATGATTGCGGAATGTGTTGTCCCTTCGCAGGACGAGACCTACGGAAGAGGAGGTATGTCATTACAAAAAGGACTCCAAATGGAACCATGCAGATGACGAAAACGATGTAAGGGGTGTTGGTTTGTAACCAGTGTTTCATTTTTTGACTTCGCTCACATTGGGGAGGTTCGTGAGGTTGGTGCGTTGTCTGGCTTTTTCGACCCAAAGTTCCATGTTGGAAGAGGTCCACTGGTCCGCCTGAAGTTGGTCAAGCCGGGCGATGATGTTCGCATACGCCAAGCCGATGATGAAGACAGTCGACATCGTCGCAGCGATACCGGCGATGAGCCACGGTAAGGGCACGGTGGATTTGTCGTTTATCTGGGACATTTCACTGTCTTTCTAGTTCCGCTTCCAGTTTAATGATGTAATGGAAGACCTTTTTAGCAGCGTTAGGATGTTGCGCTGCCATTGCCCGAATTTCTGGGTCTTGGAGAAGACGCTTCGACCCGTCCTTTGTCACCAGCAGGGTCGACTGGCACCCTGCCAGCAGCAAGGTCGTCAATAAGACGGTCAGTAGCTTCAATTTTGGTTTGTTCACGCTTAGCAGCCCGCGCCTCCCGGTATTGGTCGAAGGCTTTGGAGATCAGGTCACCAATCTTCGCCAAAGCCGGAAGGGCACGGAGGATGGAAAGTAGCCAGGCCATTAGTCCGCAGGTTGGACAGGTTTCTTAGCCAGGGTGTCCGAGGTCAGACCGACGTGCTTGAGCACAGCGACAACCTTGGCCAGCGCAGCGTCGTCTTTAGGCGTCGGCGTGAGCTTGACAATCAACCGCGCGCCCTGCGTGATAGCAGCAAACGCGGCAGCGATTTCGACCCAGTTGTTAACGAGCCAGTTGATAATGTTCATGGAGCGTATTCGACTTTCGGAGGTTGGTTCGTTGAGGTAGTTTGACAGCCTGCGAGAACCAGGACACAAGCAATCAAAAGCGTGCGTAGAAACATGTGGAAATTTCTGATTCCGTCAGAACCAGCTGTTCGTTGTTTTGCGGTTCGATGAAGATGCGGCCTTGGTCGGTAACGGCGATGATGACAGCGTGCGCACCGCCGGTCTTTTTGTGATACCAGAACTCACCGACGGCTAGACCTTCGTTATCGCCGGGGTCTTGGGATAGGCTGTGGCAGTCCTGCGCAGCTTGTGCGTAAGACCGCGCGAAGTTGTCACAGTCATTCTTCCGCGTCCACTTATTCAGATTCATCTCCCACCGGAAGCCTTGATACCATGTCCAGAATTGCTTTTTGAGCCAGGACAAAGTAGGCTTGGCATACGTCGCATCAGCGAAGTAGACCGGCGCTCCCGGTGGGAGATAAGTTCTGAGTTCGGCGTTAGTCACGGGACTTAGAATCCTTCATCGCTGACGGGTTCTTCATTCCCGCCATCGGGTTAGCACGTTGGCCGGACGTAAGGTCCGACATGTCAGACGCCGCGGCCATGAGCTTTGACGTCCCCGAGGATTTAACCGGTTCGGTCTTGAGATAACCGTTACCCGGTCGGCAGTGCGATTCAGATTCGTAGTCCATGACGGGTTAGGGTTAAGACGTCGCCGCCGGAGTGACGATGGTGCCCGCGGCAAAAACATTGCCCGAGATAACCCAACGCGTCGGAGAGACCGCAATGAGTCGGACCGCCGTGCCAGCGAGACCGCCGGAGGTCGTATCGGCACCACCAAAAGTGGCAGCGACGTGGGTCGTGCCGTTGAACGAGAAACCCTTCGGGCCGGGATTGGCACCGGGAGTCGTCGCGTCGACGAAGGTGATGACACCACCCGCGATGAAGGTCGTCGCAGCGTCGGTGATGATTTTGCACGCGGTGGCGGTGTTGGTCACCGAGACCGCGAAGTCAAACCACGTGCCGACGGTGTCAGCAGTGATAGCCGGGAGGGTGAAGGTGTAACCGGTCGCAGAGTTGAAAACACACAGCGAACCAGATTGGGCAGTGGTGAGAGTAGTCGCACCGGTGATCACCTGACGTTTCTTAGTCGCCGCGGTGTCACGATCGTAGGTACCTTGGAATTCTTGTTGTCCAGGAATAGGCATGGGAGTGAAGAGACAGAGTTAGGTTTGAGACCCTTGGACTGTGGTCCAGGTCAAGAGGGAGAAAGTCCGAAGACCTTGATGAGTTCGAACGTGGCCTTACCGGGGTTGAGGAGACCTTGCGAGGCGAAGTGTTCGAGGGCTGAGCAGCAGACCCTGTGCAGAGCAGGAGTGAGCTGGACGTGAACAACTTGCTTCGCCCAGTCTTCAAACGCGGTCTCGTCCTCGGGTTTGAACTGGAAACCAGATTCGGTCTTCACCGGGACGAGTTTGGGCTTGTCGAGTTGTTCGGGGAGAACAACACAGAGTAGCTCGCCACCGCGGTGAATGTCCGCGACCGTCTTGGCCCAGCCGGGCTGTTCGAGCAGGGAACGGAGGTAGAGGATGGAACGGTTGGTGAGGGTGATGTCGGTACTCATGCGATGGTCAGGTTCAGGTTGGTAGCGAGACAGCCGAGGATGTAGGATTCGTCGTCGGCACCGGCTTCCCAGTCTTGCCACTGGTTAACGGTCATAGAGACGTTACCGTTTTTGAGAGCCACGCCGTCGGCATCTTGGAGTTCGAAATAGAACGCCGGAGCCGAGCCGAGGGAGTTGGACCACGTGGGAGCAACGTAGAGTTGCGTAGCGGTGCCGGGGAAGACTTGGACAGGTTGAATAGAGATTTTCATGGTCGAGGTAGATCAGACGTTGGAACAAAGAAGCTTCATCGTGTTGCCCGCCGAATCTTGCACAGTGACATAGCCTGTTGCAGTCGGAGCGCCCGCAGCGTGAGCATTGTTCAGACGTAATGCCCCCGAGAGAATAAGACGCTGCGAAGTGTCCGCAGTGAACGCCGTCACTCCCGCACCAGTGGAAAACGTAAGCGCACCACCATTGCTGGCAGTCATACCAGCACCACCACCACCGCTGTTGTTACCAAAATAGGCCGCGCTCGGTGAGCCGTAGATATGCGCAATGCTTCCAGTAGGACCAAAGCGCACAGCATTGCCGTTGATACGGACAAACGAAACATCGCTAAGCGTCAGCGTTGCGCTTGACCCGGAAATCACCACCGCCCCTGTTCCGCTCGGCGTGAGCGTGATGTTTTGATTCGTGCCCGAGGCGGCTAAAGTCAGCGCACCAGAAGCGCCAGTGATGCTACCACCTCCGCCGAGCGTAATCGCCGTCGTGCCGGAGGACATGTCGATAGATAGACCCGACGCGAGCGTGATGCCGGTGTTTCCGATGTCGACGCGCAGCGTGCCGTTTGTCGCGAAGCCGAGGCGATTGGCCGAAACCCAATACATGCCCGTATCCGGGTCGCTCGCAAACGCAATGCTCGGCGCGGCGGCCGAACCGTCACCAAACTTATACGTCCCACCCGGCGCAGCACCGAGAAGGACAACACGCGATGTCATTACAGCGCTCATGGTGATTACGGGAGTTCGACGACGTTGACATCAAGGGAAGCGGCGGTACCGAGTGTCGGCGCGTCGACCCAAACATGGATATACGAACCGGTAAGGGTTTCTAATGTCCCGTCCTTAATCAGGACCGAACTACCCGGCTGGCCCGAAAGGACAAGGTCGAGGTAGCGAGAGGTCTGACCCAGGTGGGCAGGACCGTTAGCCGCGGTGACGTTGAAAGAGGCAGACGTGAAGCGGACGCGCACGATACCCGGATTCGTCGGACCTGCGCCGAGAGTGAGCTTGGCGGAGACGACAAAAGCGGTGGTGGTTGTACCAGCGGTCAACTTCGCAGCGAATTTGTCGTTACCGACATTCGTCGAAGTGCCGATGGATTGACCTGAGATGATTGCGGTAGTAGTCATGGTAGCGAATAAGCCATACCAACGATTAGTCTAACTCGAAGTTGCGTTCAACAATTTCCATGTCGGGGATAGGAACTCCCGCGGCTGTATCAGGGTTGAACCAGAAAAGAGGTTGGATGAACATGCGGTACATGTTTTCCATCATGTGGTCGTCTTTATCGACCGGTTTGTTTTCCTTGTCGTAGCAGTAACGCGAGATTTCCCAAAGGGTCCGCCGGAGGGTGGGAACGAATCGGACGCCGCGGTCGGACTTGAGAACCGAACGCATATTGAGGATGCCGTTGGTTTTGTCTTTCGAAGCCGGTGAGACGAGGAGACCCTGCTGTGCGAGGACTTCGCCGATGGAGGTTTGACGCGTGACCGCGTCTTTAATCCACGCGGCCGGGTCGACTTTGACTTCGGCAAGGAAGCAACCGGTTTCTTTGACGTAGGCCTGGATGGTCTGACCAAGGGCCTCTGCGTCACAAGGAACAAAAATTTCGTGACAAAGAACAGGAATTTGATTCTGACCTACGGCACAGAAGAGGACAGCGTGAGGCGTCTGCGGATGCGGGTCGACGCGGCAGAAGAGGATGTAGTCTTTCGGAGGTAGGTGCCAGTCACGCCAACCGAGTGGGAGGTCTTTGAGGACGTGTTTTTCACGCTGGAATTCTTTGTAGACGAGACCAGAGAGTTCAAGCGGGATGCCGTAGAGGCGGGCTTGTTTCTCGTCGTCAGTGAGGTCACGCTCGTACTCCGCAATGGCCTCGGCGGAGAGGTGAGGGTTGTCAAAGATTGAACCACGGATAGCAAAGCGGCCTTGAACAGTCTGAGCATCCTTCGCCAACGCCGCGCCGTCGCCATAAAAGTAGTCATAAATCCACATCTCACGAAGAGGGGTGAGAGTGAAATCACCCTGCCCGCCGCGGTCGATAAGACCACGTGAGGCCGCTTTCCACTGCTCAATAGTGATGGGTTCGTCAACAGCAACGCGGTCCCAGTCTGACGATTCAGAACCCTGTGGATTACGCTTGAAGGCTTCTTCGGTATCAAACCGGATAAGGGAGGTTCCTCCCGATTTGTGACGCACCTCAATGACTTCGATTGCACCCGAGTGGTTGCGTTTCGTGCTAACCACCGACCCCTTCGGGAGGAACCTCCAGATTTTACCGGCTGGTGAACCCTTTTGCGTAGTCCAAATTTCGTCGACCTTGTCCCAGTCGGTAGTGAGGATGAGTTGCTTGGTGGGATACGGCGGGATGCCGGAATAACGCGCAGGGTCGGATACGGGATACCAGGCACGCTCACCTAAAGCCCACGCAGCGGTTTCGGCGCCGTTGGCTGTGGACTTACCACCACGATTGCCAGAGAAATACGCACGGCGTTTAGCCGTCGACCGGTGAAAGGCGTCTTGCTTAGCGTGCGGGGAGTAGAAAAGAACACCGTTTTCACGAGCCAACTTCTGCACCCGCCGCAGGTGTCGCACCTGTTCTTGCAGGACGGCAACCTGATCAGCGTGTTCGAGGCTCATGACGCAGAAGGCGTGAAAGCGGAAAGACCTTGGGACTTGAGTTCTTCGGCAAGACGGGCGGCCTCGAGCTTGAGCTGGTCGACCTCCGTGGGCAGGTCCGCCGGAGCCTTGCCGGAGTCGTCGACCTTGGCGACGGGCTTACCGAGGTAGCGGTCGAGGAGGGAGTCAGCAGCCCCGCGGCGGTCGGCGGACTTAGCTTCCGGGTTGTCACGGATTTCGACAAGCGTCATAAGCGACGGCATGACCTCGGATTTGAGGTACATGTTGACTGCATCCTTGCCGAGGTCGGTGGTGAGCGTGACAAACATCTCCCGGAACCACGGCTGCTTGCGGACGTTGTAGACCGTCTGCCGCGTGATACCCAGGCCGTCGGCAATCTCTTGCGGTGACATTCCCTGAGCCGACATCCACAGAATCAGACGATGCCGCGGCTGCTCACGGAGAATGGCTTGATACGCCGGTTTGTCGTTGAAGAGACTATCGACGCGGTCCTTATACTCACCAAACTTCAGCGCGGCTTCGGAGTTCGACGTCAGATACGGATTCGCCTTCTCAGTCCCGTCCTGCGAGCGGACCAGACGATTGGCAGAAGTGCCAGCGTCAAGGGCATTGATGAGTGATTCCGCTGAGTCGTATTCGGCTTTCATCGGGACGTGAGAACTTGAGTCTGCGGAAGGGACGTGATGATGCGAGCAGCCGTCGGGCCGAGGTTTGCGATGGCCTTGACGGGCGAGGTGTGCAGTTTAAGCACTGGTGTGGGTTTGCGGAGCCGGCTATCCATAAATGGGTATACCGAGCTAAAGGGCTTTCCACCCATCCGCTCGGTCTATGCTCCCATCCTACGACTCCCGTCCTCCGTTGCAAGGATTATTTTTAGAGCCGGCTTCCCACCTCCCCTGCTACCCGGCTTTGTTTCTGCAGACGGCTCGGAACTTCAAATTTGGTCCGGACGGGAAGTGGGTATCTGAGACGAGAGCATCCCCCACTGGGCAAAGGGACCGGGGTGGCGAGGGGCCGACGGCGAGGGAGTGAGATTGAGAATCAGTATCGAGAGCAGCGATTGAGATTAGGTCTCAAGATGGCGGAGATGAGACCGGGTCTCGCTACGCCCCTTGCGAACCAGATAGAGCCGAGGCGAGGGAATTAACCCGAGCCGATGGCAAAACATATGAGCGAAATGCAAAAAGAAACCACGGTTGGCGAGATTGCCAACCTTGTCGAAGAGGCAATGTATGCAGGCGCGCAAGTCCAGAAGGATAATGGGCGGACCGAATACAAGGCGGAGATTCATAGGGCACTTGCGGCTTATGCAATGGCGAAGGGGATTGCCAAGTTCGGCCTTGCGCCGACGGCGGCGAATCTCCGGACCTTGCTGGCGATGGTGGATAACCAC
>JACCDR011482290.1_pt1 | contig 17120 bp, 16 predicted proteins | sample 7446431 | NCBI WGS metagenome assembly JACCDR01 (sample SAMN15323443, study PRJNA562643) | freshwater metagenome | isolation source: river surface water | place: USA:Blue River Watershed | collected 2017-08-17
ACGAGGTGCAGCCCGACCTCGACCGCCTGCGCGCCTACGGCCTGAGCTTCCAGCAGCTGCTCGATGCGCTGGAACGCGGCAACGCCAATGCGGGCGGCAGTTATGTGGCCCAGGGCGTGCAGCAGTACGCCATCCGCGGCATCGGCCTGCTGCGCTCGGCCGACGACATCGGCCGTATCGTCGTGGCCTCGCGCAACGGCACCCCCATCCTGATCCGCGACGTGGCCCATGTGCAGATCGGTGCCGTGCCGCGCCTGGGCACGGTAGGCCAGGACGGCGACGACGACATCGTCACCGGCATGGTCGTCATGCGCAAGGGCGAGAACCCCAGCGAGGTGCTCAAGGGCGTCAAGGCCAAGGTGGCCGAACTCAACGAACGCGTGCTGCCCCCCGGCGTGCAGATCGCGCCTTACTACGACCGTTCCTGGCTCATGGGCAAGACCCTGTCCACGGTGTTCCGCAACCTGGTCGAGGGCGCGCTGCTGGTGGCCCTGGTGCTCTACATCTTCCTCTCCAACCTGCGCGCGAGCCTGGCCGTGGTGGTGGTGATCCCGCTCTCGCTGCTGGCCACCTTCATGGGCCTGAAGATCATGGGCGTGCCGGCCAACCTGCTCTCGCTGGGCGCCATGGACTTCGGCATCATCGTCGACGGCGCGGTGATCGTGATCGAGAACATCATGCACCGGCTGGAACATGAGCGCGAGAACATGTCGGAGAGCGAGCGACGCCAGACCATCATCGAAGCGGCGAGCGAGGTGGGGCGCCCCACGCTGTTCTCCATGCTCATCATCATCGCCGCGCACATCCCCATTTTTGCGCTGCAGCGCCACGAGGGCCGCATCTTCCAGCCCATGGCGCTGTCGGTGACCACGGCCCTGATCGGCTCGCTCATCTTCTCGCTCACCCTGGTGCCGCTGCTGGCCTACTGGATGCTGCGCCGCGGCCTGCCCCATGGGGACAACCGCGTGCTGACGGCCGCCAAGGGCCTGTACGCCCCGGTGCTGGACTGGGCGCTGGCGCACCGGCGCAAGGTGGTCATGATCGCCCTGGCCGCTTTTGCCGTGGGCATGGGCGCGGCAGCGCGGCTGGGCTCCGAGTTCCTCCCCGAGCTCAACGAGGGCACGATCTGGGTCAACCTGCGCCTGCCGGCCAGCGTCTCCAACGACGAGGCCGCGCGCATGCTGCGCCAGGCCCGCATGGCGTTGCTGACGGTGCCCGAGGTACGCACCACGGTCTCCAAGGCCGGCCAGCCCGAGGACGGCACCGACCCCAAGACCATCAGCATGGCCGAAGTGTTCGTCGACATCAAGCCGCCGGAACAATGGCGCCCCGGTCTCACGCGCGAGCTGCTGCTGCTGGACATGGAACAGGCGGTGACCGCCATCCCTGGCCTGGTACCCGTCTTCTCCCAGCCCATCCGCGACAACGTGCTGGAATCGATCTCGCAGATCGACGGCCAGATCGTGATCAAGGTCGCGGGCGACGACCTGGTGGAACTGCGCCGCACCACCGAGGCCATCGAAGCCGAGGTACGCCAGGTCGCCGGTGTCTATCGGGCCGAGATCGACCGCCTGGGTGAACTGCCGCAACTGGTGATCGATATCGACCGCGACCGCGCCGCGCGTCATGGCCTCAACGTCAGTGACATCCAGGATGTGATCGAGGCTGCGCTGGCCGGCAAGGCCGCCACCCAGCTGTGGGAGGGCGAACGCCGCTTCTCGGTGGCCGTGCGCCTGCCGGCCGAGCGGCGCGCCATCGCCCAGCTGGCCTCGACGGCCATCCCGGTGCCCGGCGGGGGCTACACCACCCTGGGTGCGGTGGCCGAGATCCGCGAGACCAGCGGCGCCATGAACATCGCACGCGAAGCCGGCCGCCGCACCATGGCGATCGGCATCTTCATCCGCGACCGCGACATGGGCTCGGTGGTCAGGGACATGAAGGCACGTGTCACGAAAAACGTGCAGGTGCCCGCCAACTATGCGGTCAACTGGTCGGGTGAGTTCGAGAACCAGGAGCGTGCCATGCAGCGCCTCTCGGTCGTGGTGCCGATCTCGCTGCTGCTGATCTTCGTCCTGCTCTTCGACGCCTTCAGCTCCTTCAAGAAAGCCGCGCTCATCCTGGTCAACGTGCCACTGGCGCTGATCGGCGGGTTCATCGCCCTGTGGATCTTCGACATCCCCCTGTCGGTGTCGGCCGCGATCGGCTTCATCGCCCTGTCGGGCCAGGCCGTGCTCAACGGGGTGGTCATGCTCTCGGTCTTCCAGCAGCTGCGCAACGCCGGTCACACCGTGATCGAGGCCGCGCGCAAGGGCAGCATGCAGCGCCTGCGTACCGTGCTCATGACCACCCTGCTGGCTGCACTGGGCCTGCTGCCCATGGCGCTGTCACACGACATCGGCTCGGAGACCCAGCGCCCCCTGGCCATCGTGGTCATCGGCGGCCTGTTCACGGCCACCCTGCTGACCCTGGTGGTGCTGCCCGTGCTGTATGTGCTCTGGTTTGCCGGCAGGGCCCCGGAGCATGAACGCTGACCCAGGTGCTCAGCCCGCGCCCACGCCGATGGGCGCGGGCGCGCGCATGACGATGCGCGTGAACAGGCGGTCGTAGACGGGATCGCGCGGATACCTGGCGGTCAGCGGATCGCTGTTGCTGGCGAAGGCCGCGTCCAGCGTGGCCCAGTCCTGCGCGGTCAGCACTTTCTGCGCCTCGGGCAGCACCACGGTCTCCTCGAGTTTCATGTGCTCAAGGTAGAAGTCGAGGTAGCGCAGCACCGCCATCTCAAAGGCGCTGCGACGCGACTCGCCGAGCAGCTCCCAGGCCAGCAGCAGGTGCTGCAGTTCGCGCACCGCCCGCTCGCCGTGCGCATGGTCACGGTCCAGCCGGTCCAGCGCCTCCTGCAGGTGCGGTGCCCGCGCGCGCACCGGCGGGAACAGCAGCTCGCTTTCCTTGGTGTGGTGCAGGCGCTCCGGAAACTCATCGATGTAAAACAGCATGGCTCGCAGCACGTCGAAATACTGCTCGGGCGCATCGCCGGGACCGCGCTGGACCATCATGCGCAGGGACTGGAGCATGGCCGACAGCGCAGCATGCTCCTCGTGGATGATACGTATGCTTTCGGGGACCATGGCAACGCTCCTGTCGGGCCGGATGATGCCCCGCAGCTTGTCACGGCCCCACACGCCGTGGCTTGACCGGCGTCAAGCTTTGTTCAGTTCAGCAGCAGCGGGCCGCTCCGCCCCTGGCTCTCCAGGCGGAACTGGCGCACGATCTCGGCCAGGCGGTCGGCCTGCTCGCGCATGGACTGCGCGGCCGCGGCGGACTGCTCGACCAGCGCAGCGTTCTGCTGCGTCATGCGGTCGATCTCCTGCACCGACTGGTTGACCTGGCCGATACCGGCGGACTGGCTGTCGGCAGCCACCGTGATCTCGCCGATGATGTCGCGCACACGCTGCACACCGGTCACGATCTCCTGCATCACGGTGCCGGCCTCCTCGACCTGGCGCACCCCCCCGTCCACGGCCGTCACACTGGCGCCGATCAGGGCCTTGATCTCCTTGGCGGCCTCGGCGCTGCGCCCCGCCAGCGAGCGCACTTCGCTGGCCACCACGGCAAAACCACGGCCCTGCTCGCCGGCCCGCGCCGCCTCCACGGCCGCATTGAGCGCGAGAATGTTGGTCTGGAAGGCGATCCCGTCGATCACGCCGATGATGTCGTTGATCTTGCGGCTGGACTGCGAGATGCTGTGCATGCTCTGCACGGCCTGGGTCACCACCGAGCCGCCGCGCTGGGCGGACTGGGCAGCGGTCGCCACCAGCTGGTTGGCCGTCTGGGCCGAGCTGGCCGTCTGCTGCACATTGCCGCTGAGGATGCCGATCGAGCTGACCGTGTCCTGCACGTTGCCGGCCGTCTGCTCGGTGCGGTTGGAGAGGTCCTGGTTGCCGGTGGCGATCTCGCGGCTGGCGGTGGCGATGCTCTCGCCGGCCTCACGCAGGCGGGCCACCATACCCGAGAGACTCTCGCGCATCTGCTCCAGCGCACGCTGCAGGTCCGCCACCTCGTCGCGCCCCTGCACCTGCATGCGCTGCGAGAGGTCCCCGCTGGCAATGGCTTGGGCCAGCAGGCGGGCCTGCTCGGTCGGTCGGCAGATGGCCTGCATATTGAGCAGGGTCAGCGGCACCACGATGGCCAGGGCCAGCACCACCAAGGCCGCGAAGATGAACAGCATGCGGTCCAGCATGGCGTTGCGGCTGGCGTTGGAGGCCTCGGCCTGCGCGCGCACGGCCACGTCGAGCTGGTTGAGCAGCTTGTCCGCCTCCTCGAACTCGGCCACGGCGCGCCCGCTCATGCGCTGGGCCACGGTGGCGGTCTCGTAGGCACTGCTCTCGAGCTGGCTGGCCGTGCCGCTGAAAAACTCGCGGTACTTCTTCAGGAAACCGATGGCCTTCTGCAGCTGCTCGCGGCGGTCATCGCTCAGGCTGTCCAGCAACGCGTTGGCCGATGTCTCGATCTGCTGCGTCTCGGCATCCCAGCGCGTGCGGATCTGCCGGATCTGCTCGGGCTTCTCGTACTGGATGATCATGTCCTTCTCGTGGCGACGCACCTGGGACATGTCCAGGCGCAGGCGGGCGACGCGGTCCACCACGGCCATGGACTCGTCGATCACCTCGCCGCTGAGCTGGTGGATGCGGAACATGCCGAACATCCCCGCGCCCCCCACCAGGGACAGCAGGACGAGAACCACCGCAATGGCACCGAGCATGCGAAAGCGGATCGTGAACTGACGCATGAGAACAAACAGTTTGGTGCTCATGGTTACCCCTCCTCTAGACCTGAAGCGGTCCATTCTAGAGGCGGGTCCGCGGGCGGGGCGCGGGTAATACCACGTAGATGACGTGCAATTCCCCTCTTCGGATACCCCCGGGTGTGCGCCCGGCGCCCTAGGGTCGCCAGCGGCGCAGCAACAGCGCGTTGCTCATCACGCTGACCGAGCTCATGGCCATGGCCGCGCCGGCGATCACCGGGCTCAGGTAACCGAGAGCCGCCAGGGGTATCCCGGCCACGTTGTAGATGAAGGCCCAGAACAGGTTCTGGCGGATCTTGGCCACCGTGCGGTCCGACACCGAGAGCGCCCCCGCCACCAGCAGCGGGTCGCCGCGCATCAGCGTGATGCCGGCGGCATGCATGGCCACGTCGGTGCCATTGCCCATGGCCAGGCCCACATCGGCCGCAGCCAGGGCCGGCGCGTCATTGACACCGTCGCCCACCATGGCGACGACATGTCCACCCTGTTTCAGTTCGGTGACACGGGCCGCCTTGTCACCGGGCAGCACCTCGGCCAGCACCTCGCCCTCTTCGGGCCGCAGACCCAGGCGCCGCGCCATGGCCTCGGCCGCGCCTCGGTTGTCCCCCGAGATCATGACGGTGCGGATACCCCGCGCGCGCAGCGCGGCCAGCGCCTCCCGCGCACCCGGCTTGGGCTCGTCACCGAAGGCCAGCAGGGCACGCAGCGTCAGGCCGTCGGTGGTGCGCTCGACCAGGGTCGAGACCGTGGCGCCCTGCTGCTGCAGCTGCGCGGCACGGGCGGCCAGCGGACCGAGGTCCACGCGCAGCTCCGTCATCCAGCGCAGGCTGCCGACCAGGTAACTCTGCACGCCCACCTCGCCCTCGCTGCCGCGCCCCGGCACGGCACGCACGTTGTCGGGCGGGGCGATCACGAGACCGCGGCCCTGTGCCGCCTGCACCACGGCACGGGCCAGCGGGTGTTCACTGCCGCTCTGCAGGCTGGCCGCCGCCGCCAGCAGGCCGGCCTCGTCGCCGCCGGGCGCCACCTCGAAGGCCGTCAGCCGTGGCTGGCCCACGGTCAGGGTGCCGGTCTTGTCGAAAGCCACGGTGTCCACACGGTGTGCGATCTCCAGCGCCTGCGCGTCCTTGATCAGGATGCCATGCTTCGCCGCCACCCCCGTGCCGGCCATGATGGCCGCTGGCGTGGCCAGGCCCAGGGCACAGGGACAGGCGATGACCAGCACGGCCACCGCGTGGATCACGGCGTCCTCCAGAGGATGGCCCGCCAGCAGCCATCCCAGCAGGGTCAGCAGGGCGATGACCAGCACCACGGGCACAAACACCGCCGACACCTGGTCCACCAGGCGCTGGATCGGCGCCTTGGCCGCCTGGGCGTCCTCCACCAAGCGGATGATGCGCGCGAGCACGGTCTCGCCGCCCACGGCCGCGACCTGCATCACGACACGGCCCTCGCCGTTGATGGAGCCGCCGGTGAGGCGCTCGCCGGCGTCCTTGGCCACAGGCAAGGGCTCGCCGGTCAGCATGGATTCGTCGACCTGGGTGTGGCCCTCCAGCAGCGTGCCATCCACGGGGAAACGTTCGCCGGGGAGCACCACGATGCGGTCGCCCACCAGCACCTCGGCCACGGGCACATCCACCTCGCCATCGGGGCCGATCAGATGGGCTACATCGGGCCGCAGTGCATGCAAGGCGCGTATCGCGGCCGTGGTCTGGCGCTTGGCCCGGGCCTCCAGCCACTTGCCCAGCAGGACCAGGGTCACGACCACGGCCGAGGCCTCGAAATAAAGGTGGGGCATGCCCTGGTGACCGGCGAAGAGCCAGAGCCAGACCGAGAGCGCCCAGCCCGCCGTGGTGCCGATGGCCACCAGCAGGTCCATGTTGCCGGTACGTGCCTTGAGCGCATGCCAGCCGGCCACGTAAAAACGCGCACCCAGGATGAACTGCACCGGCGTGGCCAGCAGGAACTGCTGCCAGGCCGGCAACATCCAGTGCCGGCCGAAGAAGTCCCCCAGCATAGGCACAACCAGGGGCAGGGACAGGAGCAGGCCGATGGCCACGGGTGCAAAGCCGGCCCAGGGTGAGGCGTCGTCTTCCCGTTCGGCAGCATCGGCCGCCCGGGGCTCGTAACCGGCGTCGCGCACCGCACGGCGCAAGCGGGCCTCGATCTGCTCGGACGGCGCGTACTGCACGCGGGCGGACTCGGTCGCCAGGTTGACCGTGGCTTCGGTGACGCCAGGCACCTTGCGCAGGGCTTTCTCGACGCGTGTCACGCAGGACGCACAGGTCATGCCGCCGATGCCGAGGTCCAGGGTGGCGGGAGAGGGTGGGGTGGATGAGGTCATGGCAGGCATTCTGAACCTTGCCATGATGGAAAGGTCAAGTGTTGTGCCAGATCAACCTTGCTGCAGAAAAGGTCGCTTGACCTTCCCACGGTGGCAGGGTTCAGCATATGCTTTCGTCCAACCACGCTCACGGAGCAAGACCATGAACCAAACCTTTACCGTCACCGGCATGACCTGCGGTCACTGCGAAAAAAGCGTCACCCGCGCGCTCAAGCAGCTCGACCCCCAGGCCGACGTCAGGATCGACCGCAGCAAAAACCTCGTCGAGGTCCAGTCGCAGCAGCCGCGCGAGGCGCTGGCGCGGGTCATCGCCGAGGAGGGTTATGCCGTCGCAGCCTGAGGCGGCCGGGGCGGCGGTGGCCTGGCCGGTCAACATCGGCTCGGCCGCCGCACTCTCGGGCATCTCGGCCAAGATGGTGCGGCACTACGAGTCGCTGGGCCTGTTGCCGCGTGTCGCACGCACGGACAGCGGCTACCGCCAGTACGGCGAGGCCGACGTCCACACGCTGCGTTTCATCAAGCGTGCCCGGGACCTGGGTTTTGCCATGAGCGAGATCGCCGAACTCGTGACCCTGTGGCAGAACCGCCGGCGCGCCAGCGCCAGCGTCAAGCGCATCGCCCAGAAACACGTGGACGACCTGGCGGCGCGCATCGAGGCCATGCAGGCCATGCAGCGCACGCTGGGCCGCCTGCTGCATCACTGCCACGGTGACGAGCGGCCGGACTGCCCCATTCTGGACGATCTCGCCAGCCGGACGGGCGCCGGGCATGGCAGGCCTTGATTGACGCCGGCACGCACGCGGCGAATAATCGTCCTATCCTTCACGACAGGAGAGTGGACATGACAAAAAACATCGGTGGCATCGAACGCATCGTCCGCATCGTTGCGGGCCTGGTCCTCGTGGCACTGGCCGCCACCGGTACCGTGGGCTGGTGGGGCTGGCTGGGCGTGGTCCCGATGGCCACGGGTCTGATGGGCTGGTGCCCGCCCTACGCCCTGCTGGGCATCAACACCTGCCGCGTCAAGGACAGCCAGGCCTGAGGAACACAGCTGGAACAGGCTGTGGTCCCCTGATTTCCCGACCCGGCCCGGAACGGTCCGCTTGAACACCGACGACCTTCGAAGCCACCTGCTCGCCTGTCTCGAAGAGACGGGCACCGGCATCGGGCTTTTCGATCCTGGGGACCGGCTGCGTCACGCCAACGCCTACTTCCGGCAGGCCTACGCCCTGGGCCCGCAGGACAGTCCCAGCTGGGAGGGCATGATGCGGCGCTGCCACCGCGAACGCCAGGGACTGCTCATCGAGGACCCGGACATCGACGCCTGGCTGGCCCGCGTCCGGCTGCGGCGCCGGCAGGCGGCGCAGCGCAGTTTCGAGTCCGACCTGGTGGACGGACGCTGGATGCGCGTCACCGAAACCCTGCACGCCGACGGCTGGCTGCTGGCGGTGACCACCGACGTCACCCCCCTCAAGGTCCACGAATCCGTCCTGGAGCAGGCACGCGACCAGGCCCTGCACCTGTCGATCACGGACCCCCTGACCGGCCTGCACAACCGCCGGCACGTCTTCCAGCGGCTGGACGAGCTTTTTCTCCACGCGCGCCAGCTGCGTTACCCGCTCACCCTGGTGGTGATCGACCTGGACCATTTCAAACAGATCAACGACGCCCACGGCCATGGCGTTGGCGACCAGGTGCTGGTGCACTTTGCGCGCCACCTCGAACGTGCGCTGCGGCCGCAGGACCTCGTGGGCCGCATCGGGGGCGAGGAGTTCCTGCTGGCCCTGCCCAACACCGAGGCCCAGGGGGCGCACCAGGTGCTGGCCCGCCTGCGCGCCAGCCTGTCGGGCAGCGCGGCCGTGCCCGCCCTGCCCAGCCTGCAGATCCAGTTCTCCAGCGGGGTGGCCCACGCCCTGGCCGACGACACCCCCGAGAGCCTGTGGACACGGGCCGATCGGGCCCTCTACCGCGCCAAGACCGCCGGACGCGGACGCGACCTCGACGACGACACGGTCACGGGCTTTGCGGTGTAATCCCGCCATGATTTCCAGCCCCATCATCACCGCCCCGCGCCGCGTCGAACACCTGGTCACCGGCCGCCCCACCACGGACGGCGCGGGCGTCAAGCTCACGCGCGTGCTCACCCACGAACTGCAGCGCCGGCTCGACCCCTTCCTGATGCTGGACAACTTTGCCAGCGACGACCCCGACGACTACATCGCCGGCTTCCCCGACCATCCGCACCGCGGCTTCGAGACCGTGACCTACATGATCGCGGGCCGCATGCGCCATCGCGACAGCGCGGGGCACGAAGGCCTGCTGCAGAACGGCGGCGTGCAGTGGATGACGGCCGGACGCGGACTGATCCACAGCGAACTGCCCGAGCAGGAACAAGGCGTGATGGAGGGCTTCCAGCTCTGGCTCAACCTGCCGGGACGCGACAAGATGTGCGCCCCGGGCTACCGCGACATCCAGAGCGCCGAGATCCCCGAGTTCACCACCCCCGAGGGCGTGACGGTGCGTGTGATCGCCGGGCACAGCCACGGTGTGGCCGGCGCCATGGCGCGACCGGCCGACGCCTGGCCCACCGACCCGCTCTACCTGGACCTGCACTTTCCGGCCGGCGGCGCGGTCTTCACCCAAGCCCTGCCGCCGCACTACAACGCCTTCACCTACACCTACCGCGGCAGCGTACAGGTGGTGGATGCGGCGGGCCAGGCGACCCCCGTGCCGCGCCTGCGCATGGCGATCCTGGAAAACGGCGGCGACGGCGTGCGCCTGCAGGCCGGTCCGGGGGCCGAGGCGGCGCGTGTGCTGCTGATCGCGGGCTGCCCCCTGAACGAGCCCATTGCCCAGTACGGCCCTTTCGTGATGAACACCCGCGAGGAGCTGATGGCCGCCGTCGACGACTTCCAGAACGGCCGGCTGGCCTGACACCGGTCCCGCGGGCCCATCTTTACCTGCCCGAAGCACACCCTCATGTCCGCGATACACAGCGCGCGCAGACTGCAAGGGCCCTGTGATCCGAACACAGGTCTTTTGTGAAAGGATGAGGATATGAAAGTCAACGTCAAACCCGTGGTCCTGGCCGCCGTGCTGGCCACCTCCGCCCTGTCCGTGTTTGCCCATGCGGGCGGCCCCGGCCCTGAAGGCCGCGATGGCGGTCACGGCATGCACCAGATGGATCCGGAGCGCCAGGCCCGCAGGCACGAGCACATGCAGGAACACATGGCCCAGCGCGCCGCCGAGCTCAAGGCCCAGCTCAAGCTGAGCCCGGAGCAGGAAGGCGCCTGGAACGCCTATGCCGGCGCGATGAAGCCGGCCACGCCACCCGCCGCCGCCCAGCGCGCGGACCACGCCAAGCTGAGCACCCCCGAGCGCCTGGACCGGATGCGCGAGATGCGCCGGCAGCGCGACGCCGAGTTCGACAAGCGCGACGCGGCCACCCGCAGCTTCTATGCCGGCCTGAACGCCGAGCAGAAAAAGATCTTCGACGACAATACCGGTCGGCGTCATCCCGAAGGGCGCCGTCACGGCCCGCGCTGAAGCGCGCCACCTGAGGCATGAAACCCGGCACACCCGCCCCGCTCGTTCGCACCATCACCCTGGCCCAGCCCCTGGAGTGGCTGGCCCGGGGCTGGCGTGATATCGGGCGCTGTGGCTGGGTGAGCCTGGCCCATGGCCTGGCGCTGACGGTCTTCGGCCAGCTGCTGCTCGCCCTGGCCCACCATCAGTTCTGGCTGCTGGCCGGGGCCTTCTCAGGCCTGCTGGTCGTCGGGCCGGTGCTGGCCACAGGCCTGTATGCGCTCAGCCGAGCTGCCGAACGTGACGAACCCCGCTCGTGGCGCCTGGTGCTGCAGACCTGGCTGAGCTGGCGCCGCCACGGCCGCAGCGCCGACGGCAAGGACTGGCGCCTGGTCCGCTTCGGGCTGCTGCTGGGCCTGGCCGGCACGGGCTGGGTGCTGACCTCGGCCGCGCTCATCACCCTGCTCTCACCCGTCACCATCGCGCAGCCGCTGGACTTCCTGCGGCACGTCGTGGTGGCGCGCGACAACTGGCTGTTCGAGATCTGGCTGGCGCTGGGCGGCCTGATGGCGGCGCCCATCTTCGCGTCCAGCGCGATCGCCCTGCCCCTGCTGCTGGACCGTCGTGTCAGTGTGCTGCAGGCCGTGGTCACCAGCTGGGAGACCGTGCTGCACAACCCGGGCCCCATGGCCCTGTGGGCCGCACTCATCATGGGCTGTACCCTGCTGGGCCTGCTGACGGCGCTGCTGGGCCTGATCGCCGTCATGCCCCTGCTGGGACACGCCAGCTGGCACGCCTACCGCGATCTGGTCGATGCCTCGGCCTGGCCCGAGCGCACGTCGCCCACGAACGAGGGCCAAGGCTGATGTTCGGCTACTCCGAGGAGCAGATCGCGGCCTTCGGACTGAGTTTCGGCGTGGGCGCCTTCATGCTCTACATGCTGTTCATCATCGGCCACCTGGCCTGGGAGTCGAAGGCCGGCCGTTTCGGCACCTTCGTCCTGTTCCTGGGCCTGGCCTTCGGCATGGTGGGCTTTGCGGCCAAGTTCGTGATCCAGTGGCTCCTCGAACCATGACCGGCCGACGACGGTGATCAGCCGAAAGGCTTGATGCCGATCAGCAGGCCGTGCAGGCCGAAGGCAAACACCGCCCAGCCGGCCACACCCAGCACCAGCGTGATGAGCGTGGCCGCCAGCCGGCCCGGTGGCGGCACGACAGCGTCGCGGCGGTCGCGGCGGCGGGAGACCGCATACAGGACCACCGCCCAGACCAGGAAACTCCCGAACAGCAGCAGATGGGCCAGCATGCCCGTGGCCAGCAGATGGGCCAGGGCCCAGGCCTTGACCCCGAGCACCATGGGATGGCCCCGGCGCGCCTTGAGATGGTTGCCGGGCACATAGGCTGCCGCCAGCAGCAGGAAAGCCAGGAGCGTCAGCAGGGAGGCGGCATGACGCAGCCCCACCGGCGGGCTCCAGAGCAGCACCGGCTGCTCGCGTGCCAGGTCAAAGCCCCAGGCCACCAGGGCCAGGCCGAGCAGGGACACGGCGGAGTACAGCCCCTTCCAGGCGCCCGTGCCCAGGCGCTCGCGCATGCGGTCGCGCCAGCCTTCGGCAAAGACGCGCAGGGAATGCACGCCCAGGAAAATCACGAGTCCGGCTATCAGCATCTCCATGGGGGTCCTCCTTCGTCGGGCCTCAGGCCCCGATCACACGGTTCTTGCCTGCGCGTTTGGCCAGGTACATGGCCTGGTCGGCGCGCCGGATCGCGTCGGCACCCGCCTCCCCGGCCGCCAGCTGCGCCACGCCGGCACTGAAGGTGATCAGGATCTTTTCATTGCCGGCCAGGAAAAAGCGCCGGGTCAGTTCGCGCTGCAGGCGGGTCATGGCCTCGATGCCCTTGTCCAGCGGCGTGTCGGGCAGCAGGATCACGAACTCCTCGCCACCGTAACGCGCCAGCGTGTCCTGGGGCCGCAGGCACTCGCGCGCCACGGTGGCCAGGTGGGTCAGGGCGGCATCGCCGGTCTCGTGACCCTTGGCGTCGTTGAGCTTCTTGAAGTTGTCGATGTCGAGCAGCGCCACCGACAGCGGCGTGTCCTTGCGCTTGACGGTGGAGACCTCGCGGTTCATGGCCTCCTCGAGGCCCTGGCGGTTGAGCGCGCCGGTCAGCGTGTCATGCCGCGCCTGGGCGCTGACGCGGTCGAGCTCGCGGTGCAGCTTGACGAGTTCGGCCTCGGTCGCCTGCGTCTTCTCGCGCATGGCCCGCAGCTCGTCGCGCACCGAGGACGTCTCGGTGTTCATGTGCCGGGTGGCGCTGATCACCTCCTTGAGCACCGGGGCGATCTCCTCGATCTTTTTCGCCTGCTCGATCTGCTTGACGCTCTCCTCCATCTTGCCCTGGTAGGCGCTGCTGGCCTCGGTCATCTGGGACAGGCGGGCGATGAAGGTGGCCAGCATCTGGCGCAGCTCTTCCTGGGCCTCCAGGGCCCGGCCCTTGGCGTCCTTCTGCTTGAAGATCACGTCCTTGAGGCGGCGCTCCACATCGTCCAGGCGGCGCAGCGTGAGCGGCGGCTGGGCGGCCTCCTTCAGCGCATCGGTCTGGCCCTTGAGCCAGGCTTCGTCCAGACTGAGTTCGCCCACGTTCTCGATGATGAGCTGCAGGAGCTTGAGCAACGTGCCCCGGATCTCGGCCTGGTCCTCGGCGGCAAAGGACAGGCGGTGGCCAAAGTCCGCCAGCAGGGCCTTGACCTTGTAGGACTCCGCAGCCGGATCCCGCAGGGCCTTGAGCACCTGCTGCAGCTGCTCCTGGAAACGGGCGTCGTCCTCTCCCAGGGCCGGGCGGGTGTATTCGATCAGGCGGGCGATCTGCTCGAAGAACTCGGGCGTGAGGGCGGCAGCGGCGGCCGGCGCGGGCGACAAGGGCGCCGGTGCCGAGTCCCCGCTGCCCGGCGTCACAAAACCGGCGTAAGCCAGCAGGGCGTTCTGCACACCCTGCCAGTTGCGCTGGCCGACCGCGTACTCCAGCAGGCTGCGCTGCTTTTCCTGGCCCGGGTTGCGGGCCGGCAGAGCCTGGGCGATGCGCCGCAGCGGCTCCTCGGGGAAGGGCTGGACATTGGGCACCCCGGCGATCTCGTTGTAGACCGTCTGGTAGTTGACCGGTGTCGGCACCAGCTTGCGCGCCGTGATCTGCTTGAGCGCCTCGCGCGCAATCTCGAAGGGTTTCTTGTCGCTCATGGGGCCGACCCGTAGACGAAAAGCTGGCAGGAAGAGGGGCCGCGCCCGCCGTGGATCGCCCGGACGCGAGGTACAGCGATTATGCGGGCAAGTCCGCCAGCGCGTGGGCAGTCCCGGGCGCGGGCTTCAGCGCGTGGCCGCCGGCACCGTCGGCTGGCCAAGCAGGCGTTCGCGCAATTCCGGCCGTTTGGTGGCCGGGTCCAGCCAGATCTTGAAGAAGGCCTCGCTGAAGGCCGTATCGGCCGATTCACCCGCCAAACGGCCGTTCAGGAAAAAGCGCACGCCCCGGCCCGGCAGGTGCACACCCACCAGACGATCGCCGGGTTTGACGTCGGTGAAGATGGCCCCCATCAGGGCGCTCCATCGGGCCAGCTGTTCGGCCGGCGTGGGCGTGATGCGGGACAGCTCGATCAGGGAGGTGTTGACAATGTCCGCCCCCTTGATGTTCATGTCGTAGCGGATGTCCAGGGCAAACGGCCGGGTGTAGGAAAACTCCGTGCTGCCCGGCAACTGCCAGAGGTGGGCGTCGTAGGCCTTGAAACCGAAGAAACGCAGCACGCCGCTGCCCCGCAGGGCCCAGCCGTTGCCAAAGGGGGAGAGTTCGTCGGGCACCCGCAGGGACGCGGCAGGCGCCGTGGCCGGCACCGGCGTGGAAGCCGCGACGACCGGGGGCAGGCCCAGCAGGGCCAGGGTCAGCAGGAGGGAGGGCATCGGCTTGGACATGCTGGGAGTGTCTCAGCAAAATCCGCCCACGCCCCGGCCCGCGAGCAAATGCCTGCGAGGCACAGGGGTATGGGCCAGCCGCCACCGGCCCCTGCCCCGACCGTTATTCCGCCTTGATGTTGTTGTCGGCAATCGCCTTGCCGTAGCGGGCCAGCTGGTTGCCCACCAGCGTGGTCAGCTGCTCGGGCGTGGTGCCGTTGGGCTTGAGGCCCAGGCCGGCGTAACGCTCCTTGACCATGGGGTCGGCCAGGGCCTTGACCACCTCACGCTGCAGTCGCTCCACGATCTCCTTGGGCGTGCCCTTGGGCGCGGTCAGCGCGAACCAGGTGCTGAAGTCGAAACCCTGGATGCCCTGCTCCTTGAGCGTCATGGTGTCCGGATACTCGGGCTGGCGGGTGTCGGCCATGACCCCGACCAGGCGCAGCTTGCCGGCCTTGGCCAGCGCTGCGACGGTGGCGATACCCTGCACCGTCATGTCGACCTGGTTGCCGGCCACCCCCTGTGCGGCCTGGCTGGCGTCGCGGTAAGGCACGTGCTTGAGCTGGACGCCGGTGTGGGCGGAGAACAGCGCACCGCCCAGGTGCTGCGGGCTGCCGTTGCCGCCCGAGGCATAGGTGATCTGGCCCGGCGCTGCCTTGGCCGCCGCCACCAGCTCGGCGGCCGTCTTGTACTTCGAGTCGGCCGGGACGGCGATGCTGAACTCGATGGTCGCGACCTGGGAGATGTGCGCGAAATCGGTGACCGGGTTGAAGGGCGTGTTCTTGTTCAGGTTGGGCACCATGGTGAGCACGCTGTCGTTGAAGCCGCCAATCGTGTAACCATCGGGCGCCGACTTGGCCAGGCGATCGGCGCCGATGATGCCGGCCGCACCGGTGATGTTCTCGACCACGATGGCCTGGCCCATGTTCTCCGACATCTTCTGCGCCAGCAGGCGGGCCGCCACGTCCACCGCGCTGCCTGCACCCAGGGGGACGATCATGCGGATGGGCTTGTTGGGATAGGCGCCCTGGGCCTGGACCGGCGCGGCCAGGGCCAGGCCCATCGCTGCAGCCAGCGTGAAGGCCATGCGGCGCGTACAAGTGGAAAGTTGCTTCATGTCGTCTCCTGTAGGGTTATGGAAAAAGCAAACGTTCAGACCGTCAGTCCGAGCACGCGGATGGCGTTCTCGCCCAGGATGGCCAGGCGCTCCTCATCGCTGAGTTCAGGCGTGGACATCACATGACCCACCGGGTCTTCCACCCAGGGTATGGGGTGGTCGGTGCCGATCATGATCTGGCTCGCGCCCACCTCGGCCACCAGATGGCGCAGGGCCTCCCCCGTGAAGACCAGGGAATCGAAGTAGATCTGGCGGATGTACTCGGTCGGTTTTTTCTTCAGCACGATGTCCGGGTTGCAGTTCTGTGGCGAGACAAAACAGCTGCGGTCCATGCGCGGCGCGTAGGAACCCAGGAAGCCGCCGCCATGGGCGCCCAGCACCTTGAGCTCGGGGTATTTGTCGAACACGCCTTCGAAGATCAGCTTCTCCAGGGCGATGGTGGTGTCCAGCGGGTTGCCGATCACGTTCGAGAGCCAGCCATTGCCCTTGAGGCGGGCAGCCAGCTCGGGCGTGCTCTGCGGGTGGATGAAAAGCATCACGCCCAGCTCCTGCGCCTTGGCCAGGACCGGGTGGTAGACGGGATTGCTGAAGTCATCCCCGGCGACGCTGCCGCCGATGGCCGCACCCTTGAGGCCGTATTTCTTCACGGCCTCGTCCAGCATCTGCACCGCCAGCTCGGGGAACTGCATGGGCAGGGAGGCAAAGGCCGCCAGGCGCCTGGGATGCTGGGCGCAGAGCTCGGCAAAACTCTCGTTGTGCACGCGGCAGATGGCTTCGGCGGTCTCGCGGTCCTTCTTGTACCAGAAAGGGTTGATGCTGAGGACCTGCAGGTCGATGCCCATGCTGTCCATGGCCGCGAAACGAGCGGCGAGCTGCTGGTCCACCTGCAGGAAGTGCTCCGGCACGCCTTTGACCGGCGGCAGCACGCCCTTGGCCTCGGCGCCCATCAGGTCCAGGCCGGCCTGGAAATAGCAGTGCGCATGCGCATCCACCGTGCGGGCCCGCTTGCCGCGGATGATGAGGGGCGCGCGGCCCGTGGCCGTGGTCCCGCCGGTGCCACCGGGCACGATGGGCAGGCCCGAGCAACTGCAGAACCAGAAGCCGTTGCAGCCGGGCGCATGGGTTGAGGGAGAGAGCCAGTTTTTCAGCATGGGAAGGTTTCAGGTCCTGGAGGATGGGATCGGGTCGGCGGCACGCAACACGGCACGCACCATGCGCGTCTGGGCCCCGCAACGGCACAGGTGTTTCTCGAGCGCCTGCACCACCTCATCCCGGCTGGGCCGGGGCTGGCGGGCCAGCAGGGCGCAGGCCGAGGTGATGACCCCGGAGACGCAATAGCCGCATTGCGCGGCACGCTCCTCGATGAAGGCGGTCTGCACGGGGTGGGGTTGCTCGGGCGTGC
>JACCDR010167388.1_pt1 | contig 17118 bp, 26 predicted proteins | sample 7446431 | NCBI WGS metagenome assembly JACCDR01 (sample SAMN15323443, study PRJNA562643) | freshwater metagenome | isolation source: river surface water | place: USA:Blue River Watershed | collected 2017-08-17
CCGCCACGAAGGTCAGGAACGTGGTCGCGAACGCGAATGAAGGCACGATGATGGGACTCTCGAAGCGCCAGACGATGCGCGCGTTCCCCGACAGGGTCCGCTCGTACCATTCGGGCACGTGGTCCTTACTCAACGAGGGCACGCGCGCAAGCACGTCCTCCACCGTGTAGGGGGAATCGTAGTCCGCGGCGAGCCCCCAGATGGCGTGTGGCGGGTTCCCATCGCCATCCTTGGAGGGCTTCGTCACTCGCTGGTTCGGGTTCTTGCCCTCTGCAACGCCGTACACGTAGTGCTGCGTGGTCTTCGCCGTGATCCACCCCTCCCGGAGTTTCTTGTCAGCGCCCAGCTTCGGGTCCGGGCGCTGGTTGAATTCCCACGGCGCGGGACCCTCGTGGAGGCCAGAGGTTCCGAGGTTTTTCAGGTGCCGCCAGACGGTGCGCGTTGCCATGGTCATTTCGTATATCGTGTGCAGACGACCGACTCCGCCGCCACAGGGCACCCGGCCAGCCAGTCCGGGGTGTACGCCATGGCCCGCTCCGTCGCCTCCCGGGCCTCCTCCGCTCGATCGGCCGGCACCTCCGCGATGATCTGGTCGTGCACAGGCCACAGGGTCTTGATTCCGGCCTCCTCCACCCGGAGCTCACCTTCGACGAAAACGTCCCGGCCCGTGGCCTGCACGACGTTTTCCGTGATCTTGCCGCCGTACGTCGACTCGCGCCCGAAGTGGCCATCGACCGAGACGGTCGTCTCCCAGCGGCGTTCCACCTCTTTAGTCGCCTTGTCCCGCACGATCGACTTCAACACCCGACGGACCGAGCGCCACTTCATTGAGCGGCCCGAAGGCAAAACGTACTCGAAGTCCTCCCCCGCGGAGTCCCGCAGGCACTTGTCGAGGTTCTTCCAGAGCTGCACCACCTTCGGGTTGGCCGTCCGATACTCCTCGACGGCGGCCTTAGCCTCGTCGTCGGTCATGGTGATGTCGAATTCCGCGAACGCCTGCGACTGGAACTTCTCCCAGCCCGATTGATAGCCGAGCTGAAGCACCTGCATTTTTGAGGCCGAGTACAGCGATGGGTTGCCGGACTTCAGGTCCCCGGGACCAGTCCACCGCTTGGCCGCCCGGGCGTGGATCTCGTACACCGACATTCCCTCCCGCATCGCCGCCAGCGCCTCGTGGTTGCCGGCGATAAACTGGAGGACGCGCGGCTCGATCTGCGACAAGTCGCAGTCGATGAACACGTGGCCCTCGGCAGGGATGAACATCCCGCGCATGTCGATGACGCGCCGCACGCCGCGGGTATCCGGGTTGCGTTTGTGCTCCGGCCACGGGACCACAAGTCCCCGCTCCGCGTCAATGACGAGGGGCGTCTTGCGCATGTTCTGCATGTTGTACCCGCGGCTCGACCAGCGCCCCGTATGGCCACCGAAGTACAGCAACTCGAACTCGAAACGACCGTCCGGTCTGATGCGTTCAGCCAGAAATTCGAGCCCGGACAACACCTTGCTGATCGAGCGGTGATAGCCGGCGAGCGCGACCCACGGATGCTCGACCACGTGCGCGGCCTCCCACTTCAGGTATCCCTCCTCGTCTTCCTCCTTGGTCGGCGGACAGGGGATGCCGACCCTCCGGCACTCCTCATTGCGGGCGGCGGCCGACGTCGGCTTCGCGCCGCGGGCCATCCACGGCATATTCCGCTCACACGCGGAGAGCCCCTCCTGACACGCGATGATCCCCGCCTTCATGGCGTCGAGATCAATGCGCACTCCGCGGGTGCGCTGTTCGATGGTGAGGTCCGACACCCGGCGTTCCTTGTCCGGCCACTGTTTGGAATACTTCTCCCAGAGGTTCCACCCATTGAGCGCGTCGCCTCGCGCATACTCGGTGGCCGCCGCGAGGATGCCGCGCGACTTCATGTCCGCCAGTCGGAGCCCGGACATGTCGTCACGCACCTGCTTGGACAGGGTCATTCCGAACCCGCGGAGCATCGCTTCCTTCAAGTTGCGAGCCCCGAGGACGTACGCCGACATGTCGGCGGAACAGTGCCACGAGGCTTCGAGGCCCGGGGGCGCAACACGGTCCTCCAGAAGGCGCCGGTACACCGCCCGGTCGAACCCCGCGTTGTGGGCCACCAGTGTGCGGCCTTCGAGGGCGGCCCAATTAAATTCATCGAGCGGCCCCGCCCACGACTCCACCCCATCACAGACGGAGATCAGGAGCGCCTCAAACTCCGGGTCATGGGTGTAGAGCCAATTCCCCTGCGACTGGACGCTCGGGGTGGCGGTTTTGCCCTTGCGGTAGAACGTTTCGAAATCGACTAGGATGTGGTTCATTGAGTTTGTCTCGAAAAAAGGGGCCGGACCCTGAAGTCCGGCCCCTTGACCCGACATGGTTCCGCGACCAGCTTACGACGCCGACATCAATCCGTCAAGCACGGACTGCGCGAGCTCCCGGACCTCCGGGGAGGTGTCCGCGCCGATCTTCATCGCGGGGATGTACGCGACATTTCCGTCGAAGGTCTTCATGACCGTCGAGACCGACAGCCACTTCGACCGGTACCCGCCGCTGCGGAGCGGGCCGAACAGGCGCGCCGTCTTGGCGGGCTTGGCGACCGCCGTGTGCGCGGTGCCCCGGAGGTGCCAGAACCCGATCACGAAGTTCCGGGTCTTCGTGGTCCCGTCCGGCTGGGCCTCGTCAACGGCCAGCGGGAACGTGTTCTCGACAGGCTCCTCCAGCTTCAGGCCCGCCGGCGCCTCGATCAGGACCAAGGCCGTCGCCAGAGGGGTGAAGTACGGCTTGACCAGCTTGCGCTCCTTGCCCGACCCCTGATACGCCTCGTCGTACACCGTGGTGCCGCCGACAGCCAGCACGTCCGAGGGGCTGGCGAGGATGCGTCCACGGTCGCCACCATCGACCTTCTCCGCCCAACGCGTCGGCCGGAACCCGATCAGCACGAGGTTGACCGGAACCTGCGGCGGCTTCGTGGTCTCGGACGGCTTCGGCGGGGAGTCCGCCAGCACGATGTGCTGGTCGTAGACGATCGACCCCGCGGTGAACAGGGTCGACAGGTCACCAACTCCCTGCACGATGTTCAGCGCCGGAATTTTCACATCCGCCAACGCGATCTTGTCGTCGTCCACCGTCACCGTGCGAGCCGCCGGCACGGGAGCCGGAGCCACCACCTGCACCGCCGTGGTGGTTCCCGCCTCCGGGGGCGGACCGACCACAGTCGGCTCCGCCGGAGCGACCGGAGCAGCCGGAGCGGGCGCCGGCACGGGCACCGCCTGAGTCACCGAACCTTCCTTTCCAAACGTCACCTTCATCTGCGTTTCCTTTTGGTGTGGGTTGCTGTGTTTCTGCGATCACTTCATGCGAAGTGAAACCGTAGGAACCGGGCTCGGTTCCGTGAGACCCGCCTTGGTAAGCGCGTCCCGAAATTCCTCCTTGGCCTTGCCCTTCTCGCCGCGCGGCGCCTTGTCCGACACGATCGTGTCGAAGGGGGTCAGGGGGAGCTCGATGTGCTCGTGCACGACGTCCTTCCCGAACGTGCCCACAAGGGCCTCATAGAGCTCGATGGGCTTCACCACCTTCGTCGGGAAGGTGCAGGTCAGACGGTACCCATCGGGCACCTGATCCGGGTTTTCGAAGGCCGCGTCCGTCAGGCGCTTGCGGTAGCTCTTCGCCCACGTCGCCACAATGCCGGCCACCTTCAGTCCGTCGGCCGCCAGCTTCGGGTCTCCGACCTCGGACCCACGCAAGTCGGCGGGGGCCTCCGCGGGCTTGTACTTCTGGGCAATGCGCAGGGCTAGCGCCCGCACGGCCGGACACTTCCCGATCAGCGCGCAGAAGGCGCACGTGGCCGTCGACATGCGGAAGACGTTCGGGTCGTCGTTGTCGAAACCCTGCTTCGCAATCGCCTGACGGGTGCGCTGGGCGTTCACGACGATGCCCTCCAGTTCCTTGCGGAGCTTGTCGAACTCGTCCGCGCTGAATTCGTGCTGGCTCGGTTCGTCGTCGCGGTGCGGGCTGAAGAACACGACCATTCCAGCGACGATGCGGCCGCGGGCGCCCTCGATGCCCTGCGTGGCCAGCACGTGGTCAACGCCCAGCAGGTACGCCTGCCCCTGCCGGTTGTTGCGCGCCTCCGTGACGGCGTACTGGCCGAACTTCCAGTCGAGCACATAGGCGTAGTACTGGCCCGGCGCGATCTGGTACAGCACGACCCGGTCAGGATAGCCGCCGGTCGAGCCGATCCAGCCCTCCGTCGAGACGTTGTCGATGTGCAGGTACTCCTCGGCGATTTGAATCACCTTGTGGCCGGCGTTCTCCAGCGTCTCGACGAGCTCGCTGACCATGCGCAGCGCACGCGCCACCGCGTCGGCGTGTTCGTCGGACAGGCTGTTGTCCAGTTCGCCGGACTCCGTGGCTTCGTGCTGGGCCGTCCCAAGCAGGCTGGCCGCGTTGTTCCCGGACCGGGAGCGGAAGCAGGGCGAGCGTTCGAGGTTGCCGAGTGAGCTCGGCCCGTAGGGGTGATGGCCGCGTGCGGCGTGTCCTTTGTCGTCTTTCATACGAGTTGTGTATATCGTGTTCTTCAGTCCGCGGGGCGCAGGTCCGCGTCGGTCAGGTCTTCGATGCGGGAGGCTTTCCGCGTGACCTTGCGCCAGATTTTTTCCTCTACCGTGCCCCCTGCAAATATCGGCTCCATGATCGGCGTCGACTTCGACCCGATGCGATCCGTGCGGCCCTTGATCTGAATCAGGGCGAAAGCAGACTCCGGCAAACTGACCAGACTGGTCACAGGCCGATCACCGGACACGTCTTGCAGGTTGATCGACTCCGACCCTGCTTGGTTCTGGAGTATCACCTCCCGGCACTCCCCGGCGTGCACCGCCCGGATGATCGTCTGACGCGCGGACTCCGTGACTTCGCCATGGATCACGGCGGTCCCCTTCGGCAGCGTCGCCTGAAGCGCCTCGATGGTGGCGCGAAAGTTCACGAAGTGCAGGACCGTCCGACCGGCGGCTCGGAGGTCGGATGCGCGCTCCACCATCGCCGGCAATCGGAGCAGCTCCAGCCGCTGCCGGATCGCGATGCGGGCGGCTAACGCCGTCGGCGCGGTCGTCAGCTTCAGGCGCAGCTTTCGGTCCAGCTCTTCCACCTCGTGCCAGAGCTTTGCAGCCTCCGTAACCGCGTTGTCCTCCAACGTGACGAGCTGCGGACAGACAACCAGCGCGTGGTCCGGGTGCACCTCCCGCAGGGTCGTCTTCACGCCATCGGCCACGAGACGCTGGCGCAGCTTTTCCACGTACCCCTCGCCGGCGGGGCCGTCCATGAACTTAATGCCACCGACGATGGGCTTCCAGCATCCATTCCGGAGTGCCCACGGGTACCATTCGTCCCACGCGAACCAGCCAAGCACCGTTCCGAGCGCCCGCATCTCCGTCGGATCCGCCGCGGGCGTGGCAGACATGACCAGCTGTTGGAGCTTCTGACGGCACGCGCCTTTCACCATTTCGGCGTTCTGCGAATTGTGCGACTTCGCGCGGTGGAACTCGTCCCAGACCACGCGCCGCACCCCTGCATGGAACGTGAACCTGTAATACCAGACGCCCTCCCGGGCGTCGCCCGGAGTGCACCGCTCCCAGAGCACGCCGCCCCGCCGGCGGCGCTCCCACCAGCCGTACGGGCTGGTTCCATAGCGCAACAGCTCCCAATTCACGTAATCGAATTCCGTCCCCACCTCGGTGCCGGTCAGCTCCCAACTCCGGCGACTGATCCGCGGGCCCACGACGAGTGTCGGAGCGGCGTCGCTCCGGATTGTCCGGAGCGCGGTGCGGGTCTTGCCCGTGCCCGTCTCGGACCAGTCGCCGGCGTTCAATCCCCGGGCCCACCTCCCGAGGATCGAACTGGCGTTGCGCACTTGGTGGGGGTAATCAGGCATACGGCGAGAACACCGGGATTGACGTGATTGCAGACACCTCCGGATGGGCGACCGGCGAGTTCCAGACGATGCCGGAAAACCCGGCGAGCTCCACCGCCGCGATGATGTCGGACGCGTATCCACAGCGGAGCGCGTTCAGGGCGTTGTTGGCGAGGTGTTCCGACGGGTCTCCAGAGGAGACCGGGTAACGCATCGCTTCGCGCCGGGCGGTCAGGTCTTCGTCCGAGCACAGCACCATGAGCGCAGGCCCGAGATCCCGAACGAACGCGCGGGCCTCGTTGGCGAAGCGCAGGTCCGTGCACACGGTGTCTGCGAGAACGTGCTTTCGCACGCTTGCGGTGAACTGGTCGAGCCAGAAGTCCGGCGTGGTGCCAAAGGCTCCGAACCCCGCAATCGTGCGCAGGGACAACACCGCTGCCGCCCGCTCGGCAGACCACGGATGCACGTCAGACACCTCGCCGCGACCCCACGCCCCGAGCCGCTGAAGCGTTTCCCTCCCACCGGGTCCCTGCTTGCTGAAGCTCGGACCGAGGGCTGCGCATGCCAGTTCGTACAGAGGCGCCGCAACCTTGGTCCGGACGCGCCCGGGGAGGTGTTCAGTGGCGACGAAGTCCTTCCCAACCCCATAGGGGCCGCCGAGCCCCACGTGACGCGACTTGGCCAGCTCCGACATCGGGCGCATCATCGTGCACCCCCCTTGCGGAGGGCGACAAAGGCCCGGGCCACGTCCATCTCCGGGACACCGGCTGCGTCCGCGATGTCGCACAGGGCCGTCGCAAGCGCCCGGTACTGCATCGCCTTGACGAGACACTTCCCGAGGTCCGACCGGCCGGCAGAGCGGAACGCCTCGCGATCCAGCTTCTGGCCGAGCTTCTTCAGCGCCTGCGACAAGGTCGCCGTCACCACGTTGGGCTTGGTGCCCATGGCTTCCGCCGCCTCCACTCCGAACGTGAGCGGATCCCGCGACAGCGTCGGCCACGCGCTCTTGCGCCGTTCGATGGAATCCGCAATCAGCTGTTTCAGCAGCTGGGCCCCCGCCACGACTTCCGGAAGGTCGCCGACCCACTCGACGGCGCGCTTGACCGTGCCGTCGCCCGCGCCCGTCGTCCGCACAACAGCCTTGTAGTCTGAGGCGATGCAGAGCATGGCGCGCATGCGCCGGACGGCGTCCTGATGGATGGGGTTGCTCAACCCGCGGAGCTCCGCCACGCTGTGGATCGTCCCCGGAGGCAGTCCACATTGGTCCTCCGCGAGCTCGACGGCCCGCAGGACCACCGAAGCGGGGATCCGGCCAGTCTTACGAGACCGGCTCACTTGACCACCCCCTTGCGGGCGCTACGCGCCGCCTTCAGGAGAGCGTGCATATTGTGGGACAGGTACGGGCGGTGCTTCGCCAACGCCCGGCGGAGGGCCCGGATCTGGCGGAAGTTCGGCTTCGGGGTGATCCGGCGGATCTCGCCGCGCTCCCCGACCACGTACCTGCCGCCACCGATCGCCATCCCCGGCTTCCACCCATCACGGACCGTGAACGGCTGCGCCAGTTTGATGCCATTCGCCGTTTGAGTCACCACCCGGTACGGGCCCAAAGGGCCACCGAACCGAGACGTCACGACTTCACCGAGTTCGAGCTGATTATTCATGTTAATTGACCTTGAACCAAACGCTGTTTTCAAACCTCCACTGCTGACCACACCCGGGGCAGGAAACCACCCCGCCCTTGCTGAACATCGTCAGATACTCCTCGCACCGACACCGGTTTCGGGGCTTCGGCCCCGGCCGTTTGAACTCGCCGGCCAGTCGGTCGGCGGTGAACCACCACGTGCGGAACATCGAGCCTCCAAGCCCAAGGTTCTCGTCCCCCGCCTTCCGGTCGACCCGGACGAGCCACAGACGGACACCCTTGTCCGTGGTGGTGTCGACCACCGTTCCGAGACGCCCTTCGAGGGCGCTGTATGGCACCCGCGGGAGCGGATGCGGCACTCCGGTCACCCGGATGCGGTCTCCGATCTTCATCGGATCTCCCGGATCACGAGGCCGCCGTTGCGGGCGTGCCGTTTGATGATGGCGCCGAGCCGCCAAGACACCCGGTACTTGCGCCCCTTATAGGGGACGGTCACGGACGTGGCCCGGGTCAGGATGTTATCGCGGACGGCCGACACTTGGCGCCGCGCCTTTTTGAGTGCAGTCATGTTTTTCATGGGTCAGATCGAGTAAAATGTGGGTTCGAGGGCCTTCGCGACCGCGGTGGCGGCTTCAACCGCCTGCCGGGCGGCGTCCAACCGTTCGGGGGCATCGGTGGCCAGCCACGCGCGGGCCGCCGCCAGCCGCGTGTCCGCGGCCGCGCAATACTGCGGGTTCATCGCGCGGAGCTGGTTTTTGGTGATGCCCACTTTGTAGTTGGGCGTCGAGACGTCGGAGCTGTACCCGCAGAACACCCGGAATCGGTTGTCGAAACCGAACCCGACGATGCCCCACACCGACAGGTACAGCATGCCATAGCTGTCGTCGAAGGACACCGTGGCGTTCGGGAACCCCCGCTCTGCAAGAGCGGCCTTCACGTTCGTGACCGCCAGCCGCGTGATCTTCAATGGTTCCTCGTCGTCCCGGCGGGACTTGAAGATTGCGTCTGCCACGGTGCGGAACAGGTGCGCCCGCTTCGCGTCGTCTTCCACCGCTGCCACTGTTGCTTGTCGCGCGTTCATCGTGGGCCTATTGAATCAGACAATCGTGTCGTTGTCAAGCGGCTCCACCCGCCACGCATACCGGACCCGCACCCGGGCGGGGTTCTTGGCGCCCATGCCGCCGTTGTCGACCACGACACCGTCGACGATGGCGAAGGCGTGGCCCCACTTGGTGACCAGAAATCGACCCTTGGAGTGCCCACGGATGAATTGCGCCAACGTAGGAGCCTTGTCGGACACCTTGCATGCCGGATAGAACATCCGGTCGCACACCAGCGTCGCCCGGTCGCCGTGCAGCATCTTGTGTAATCGAGCCCCTTTGCCGACCTTACGGTCAGCAAAGCGCGCCAGCACGTCATGGGCCTTGCCATAGGACCAACCCGTGGCCGCGATCATCGCGGCCACGGAGCACTCCGCCCCCTCCCCCTCCGGACGGTTCGGGTCCGTCCGGTACGTCTGATCCACCTTGTATGCGACCCCACTCGTCTTCCGGAGCAGGAACCTTTTGACGATCCCCGACAGGAACTCCGGGCCGCAGATTTGGTAGGGCGTCAGCCTCTCAACGAGCGGTGTCAGCCCGCCGGGAATCGCGGCCGCCACCACGTCGCGCCCGAACCCCGCGGCCAACGTGGCAATGCAGACCGCCGTGAACCGCTCCGTCGGGAGCGGGTTCAGCGGACTTCCCGGTGTCTTCAGTGCCTTCAGCACCCGTGCGTGGTTCGTTGCCATGGCCAGAGTGTGGCAGAACCGGGTGCGGTTGTCAAATCCGGAGCACCCGGCGCGCGAGGTTGTACGGGATCGTGACGCCGAGCTTGTCCTCGGGGATGTACGACAGGCGGTTGACCGCGTCGCCTGCGAGCATTTCCGGCGCCTCCAGCCGCCATCCCCGGTAAACCGAGGACTCCACGCGGATCCGTCCGAAGAGGTCCGTCACACCGTACCGGATAGGCACCCCGACCCGAGGGACAGCGAGCACCGGCACCGCCGCTCCCGGAGGCAACAGCAGCCAGTCCCCGAGCTCAACCCACGGGGTGGGCGGCGCAGTGTTCGTGCGCCACTGGCCGGCATCGAGGCAGTCCGCCGCGTGCGTGGCCAGCGCGGCAAGGCTGCGCAAATCGTGCGCGTTCACTTCGTGACCTCCTCGTGCATGTCGCCGCCGGGGGCCGACCGGTGCTTCAGCACCGACCGCCCGATGCACCCGCGGCAGTTCCCGCACGTGCAGCCCGGGATGCTCTCCGCAGCCGCGCGCACGTCCGCCGGGGGCCGGCTCATGTAGAAGGCCCTGATCCGGCTACGTTCCATCCAGTCTGGTACATTTGCTCGCATAATTGTATCTCCGTACACAATATCGGTTTTCCGCACCCGACTGCCCGATATATCTGGCCATGATCTACACTGTCGGGCGGCCGGGTGGCCACGCGGACCATGTTAGCGGGCTTGATCTCGCTGTCAAGCACGCCATCCGGGAGGGCTCCGGGCAGCCTGTCCGGGTGGAGCCCACCACCTTCGGTTTCCACCGGATCTGCTTCGAAAAGCCGGGCTGGGCGGTCTACAGCGTCGAGCCGAAGGAATTGCTCGATATACTCCAGCAGTATGTCGACCGAAAAGCTGCCCCCGCCACCCCGCCGCCCGAGCCCGGGCCGTCCGCCCCTGTACCCGTGGCGTGACGTGGCCGTGGGCGAGTCGTTCACGGTGCCCCTGCCCGAGGCAGGCGGCCCCGCCCTGATCAGCGTGCGGAACATGGCCTGCCAATACTTCCGCCGGTACGGGCTCAAGTTCCGCGTGTCCTGCACGGCCAACCGCAACGGGTGGGTCGTCACCCGAATCGCCGCGCCATGAGCAAGGGAGTCGGCCAGTGGCTTCAGGCCGTGGTTTGCGCTATTGCGCTAGCCACGGCCATCGTCGTGCCCTCGGCCATCGTCGGGTGCTCTTCGGTGTCGACCTCGGCCGCGTACCCTGTCCGCGACGCCGAGCTGACCGTGCAGACCTCGTTCGAGGCCCTTGACGCGTTCCTGCAATGGGAGGCCGCCAACCGAGGCCGCGGAGCTAACGCCGAGGTCACCGCCGCGGCTGACCGGATCCGGACCGTCGCGCCCACCCTGTACCGCGCTGCGTGGTCCGCCATCCGGGAGCACAAGCGGCTGCGCGACACCCCCAGCCGGATCCGGATGGAGTCCCGCGTGGAACAGCTCCGAAGCCTCGCCGTCGACACCGCCCCTCTATGGATCCGCTGACCGTCATTGCCGCCGTCACCGCCGCCGCCAAACTGATCGAGGTGGGCGCCGCGTTCATCGAGGAGCGACGCCGGCGCGGCGAGCTGACCGAGGAGGAGGCCCGGGCATGGGAGGCGTACCTCGAAGCCCGGCTTCAGAGCCCGCACTGGACACCGAGCGGCCGGTGATGTAGGGTCCCCGCATGGGGAAGCGCCAAAAGGAATGGGCCCGCAAAGAGCGGGTCCGTCTGATCGAGTTGCTGGGCGGCGTCTGCGTGGACTGCGGAGCCACGGACCGGTTGGAGTTTGATCATCGGGAGCCCCGCACGTGGGTCAACAAGCACCACGACCCGAGCTCCCGAATGTCGAAGATCCGGGCAGAAATCGCCCGCGGGATCATCGAGCTCCGGTGCCCCGACTGCAACAAGCGGAAGGGGAAGCCCAAGGGAACCCCACGACCCCCGGGACCGGACGTAGACGCTCCATTTTGACCCCGGACAGGTGGGTCAGATCCGCCCGGGCGTCGGTCACGGCCTCGGGCACGAACTCCGACGGGTTCTCGGCCCGGTCATACAGCCGGGCCATCGTCGCGCGCATGTCACCGGCGAGGCCCGGAGTCCGGATTGCCCGGATGCGCTCCAGCATCGCGCGATGGATTTCCTCGCGGTTCAGGACCCACCATGAATGCTCCACGTCGTTCATCGCGTGAGGTCGAAAACCAGACGGACCGAGGGCACCGCCGGCACCGAGTATGGGCCAGCCCACGGTGACGGGCCAAAGCTGTTCACCGCAGCTGCCCGGAACTCCGTGCCCGCCGGACTCACCGGCAGGTCGACACGGTTGGTGGGCGCGTCCACGGAGACCTCGGTCCACGGGACCGAAGAACGGGCGGGCCGGTACTGTATCACGTGACGCAGCACCGCGCCGGCGGGCGGGTCCCATTCGAGGGTCGTGGTGGCCGCCGGAGGCGGAGCTTGGCCCACGACAAGGACAGAGGCCGCCAGCAGGACGGCCAACACGAGACGCTTCTTCATTGTTTCAGTCCCTCCACGAGTTGGTTGATGTCGGAAATCGTCGCGTCACCGGCCTGACACCGCTGCCGGATTGGCATCCCGCTTCTGATGCGCACCCACGGGGTCAGGCCGGGAGCGGCGTCCGGCACGACGCGGACCCAGAGCGAAGACGCGTTGGTGCAGAGGTGCTGGCGCCGGGCCGCGTCCGGGTCGCACCCGCAGGACGAGCCCGAAATGAACACGTCCCCGCCGATGATGGAGTTGTGGGTCATGGCGTGCTCAATTCCCTCGTCATGAACTCCCGCGGAATCTGCCCGTGCAGCGCGTGGTGCTGGTCACATGGGAGGTCGAGGCCACCATGTGACCAGAACTGGATGACAGGCATCCCGAACCGCTGGGCGTTGTTCCCGACTCCGAGGTTCACCCACTCGAACAGGTGCCGCCGGTACTCCCACGCGTACGCGCCGAGCACGTTGCTCTCGGAAAAGTTCTTGGCGTCGGCCGTCGAATAGACGTACCCCTTGAACGACATCCCGTGAGCGTGCTCGATGTGCTTCCGCACCGCGGGGTACAACACCCGGGGGTACACCAGCGGGAGCCGGCGCATAAACTCCCGCTCCACCGAAGGGAACTGCAACGCCGCCTCGGTCCCGGCCTTCCACCAGTCCGGACCCGGACCGATGTCGGCGTACATGCTGAAAGGCATCACCGGACGGCCGGAGAACATCCCTGTCTCAGGGTACAAAGGCCCGCGGACGAAGCAGTCAGACCCGAAGAGCCAGACGAAGTCCGCATCAGGGCAGTGGATGTCACACTCCATCATGGCCACCTGCGCGGCCAGAAACCGCCGCCACGGGGTGACGCCGTCCGGGACCTCGTCCTGCAACGTCACGATGGCGCCCGGGAAACGAGCCCGCGCCTCGTCAGCCTGATCAGGGGGCACGCACACCACCGGGCGTTCAAAGCCCCGGGACCGGACGTCAATCGACCGCAGTAGGAACTCCAGCCATTCGAAGTCCTTACGATACGACGCAATGAAGGGTTGGTATTTCATGGCCAGATTTCAGCGTCGTGCGGAGGGGGTGGGGTTTTCTGGGCCGCGATCACGGTGTGCCGGGGCGGCCCGGGCGGGAGCATCGGGATCACGGGACCACCCGGGCCGTACACAGGGCGCCCGCCGCAACGTAGGCACAGCACAGAAGGCGAACGAAATTCGTGCTGCACCGGCGCCACAGGGCCTCCGCACAATGAACACGTTCCGATGGGGGTTCCGAACATAAATCCAGTGGGGGCTCCGGTCATGGGTCACGCTCCGATCCACGCGGCCGCACCGTTGGCCAGCTGCGGCGCCTGCCACGTCGCCCCGAGCCACTGCGTGGACGCGGACACCCGGACGGGGCCGCACGCAGCGCCATTGCCGGAGCCCTTGTACGCCGGGACGACAAGCCCGGCGCCCTCAAAGACGCAGTCCCGGAGCTCAACTCCGGAGACAGGCCCAACGAACACCGCGCCCGCCACGTAGCCGCCCGGAGGGCTGGACCGGAAGTGAAACTGGCAGTCCTGCACCAGAAGCCCGGACCGGAAGGTGTCGCCGAGGGCCTGAAGCTCGACCGCGATGTCGACGTCCCACGCCGAACACCACTGGATCCGGCTGTCCGATCCGGAACCGGTGTCGGAGAAGAAGGGCCGGGTGAACCCCTGCGAGGTGCAGTCCCGGATCGTGGTGCGGGAGTTGATCCCGAAGCCGGCGTGCGAGACGCCACCGCCGGAGACGAACACGTTGCAGTCCTCGACGCGGCTGGGCCGGAGCGTGGCGCCCGCGCGCTGTTCAACGCCGAGGTAGATCGCGCAGGCATAGGCCCCGGACTCCACTGACACCGAACAGTTTTCCACCGTGGATCCGCCGTCGAAGTCCGAGGACTCGCCGGCGTTGTTGACGATGATGCCGAAACCCTCATTTGGGGCCGATAGGTTGCGGTCACCCCAGATGCCGGACACGTCGACCCGATTCACCCGGGCGCCACCGCCCCAGATGTGAAGCCCGACCGTGGGCCGGGTGATGTCCGACACGATCTTCAGATCGGACACCTCCACCGGATGCGGGCACGTGAACGACCGCGAGCCCCCGGTCAACACCTCGGTCTGGGCCTCCGCCGCGTCCGCGGTCAGCTGAAGCGTCGCGCCGTTGCCAACCAACGAGCACCCCGGGGCGAGCGAACAGTAGTCGAAGTCCAAGAAGGCGCGCATGCCCCGGGTGAAATACCAGCTCCGCGGTTCCAGCTCGAACACGGTGCCGGGCATCCGGTTGGCGGCCAGCGTCTCGTCGAAAGTCCCGGGTGGTACACGCACGATCATGGCCATTATATCGGTTCCTGTTGGTCAGACATCGCACGGCCAACCGAGATCGCCGCCCGGCCGGTGCTGGGCGCCCCACTCCGCGCGGACGCCGGCGCGTTCCGGGGACCCGGTGGCCGGATGCCGGCGCCGGCGAGATCCCCGAGCGCCTGCGCGGTCAGCTTCTGGGAGAGCTCGACCACCCGGGCGATGTCCACCAGTGGCTTCGTGTCCACTGTGCCCTTGTCGTCCGTGAACCGGCCCATGATGGAGCCGGCACCCCCGAGCTCGACCAGAGCCCGGTCCGCGATCATGCGCAGCCGGTGCGCCTGCGTAAAGTTAATGCCGCGGTTCAGGGCCACCTGCGCGGCCGCGAAGTCGGCCGGCTCCAGATCGCCGATGTCCCCGATCCGGGCGAGGCCCCGGGCCCGCCGGTCCCAGCCGCCCCGCCGGGACATGATCCGGACCTCCGGGACCCCCATGTGCAGCTGCCGGGCAACCGTGGCCATGTCGCCGGCAGCCGCGACCCAGAGCACGAACGCAGTCTCGGCAAACTGTTCGTCCACACCGTCGCAAGGAGGGGTCACGGCGGCGTCTGGCGGGGGCGCCACGGCGTTTTGTGTATCAGGGGGCATAAGGTACAGCGGACCGGGGAACCGGGCCCACAGTGAGGCACCGGAACGCGTCAGGCTCGGCCGCGAGGAACCGGATGTCCGCCTCCGGCCCGAGCGCAATCCATTCAGGGTTCAGTCGCGGAGTCCCGGGGCACTCCGACGCGGGCCGATCCAGAAGAGTCCCTTTGTCGGCTCCACCCGCGGCCAGAGGGTCACCGTGTCCGGGAAATGCCATTTGCTCCGGAGCCACAGCCTCCACTCGAACCGCTCTGGGTCGCCGTAGTGCGTCCGGTACCACCCGGACCGGGGCGGCGGCCACCGTGCAGCCAAGCGCCATTTCCGTTTGCTGGCCATTAGGCATAATCGGGGTTAGGCTGGGACCGGTCGAAGGCATCACCGGAGACCTCGTCGATGGTCCGCACGAGGATGCAGCCCGGGGCGAACTCCGTCATGGGCGTCTCATGGTGCCCGACGACGTAAACCGTCTTGCCACGGCCAAGGGCAAATCCCACCTCGATGAACTTGCCGCCGGTGGACCGGTGCGGTGTCGGCAACAGCACCACCGCGTCGGCCTTCGCGACCTCGTTCAGGCACCGGCCCGGGAACACCTTCGGGTCCTGCGACGCCGTCGGGAAATACCACGTGCTCGTCACCACGAAGCCACGACGGACCAGCATGTCGTGGACCCGGAGGGCCTGCGCGGCGTCAGGATAGTGGGCCGCCACGTAGAGGGCGGTCTTGCTGGGACGGCGGAACACGCTGGGGGGACACCATTGCTTGGTGGAAGGCTTCGCGTTCAGCGCGGCGTCGCGCAGCACGTGCGGCCCGCTGGAGTTCCCGGGCACGGGGGGCGGAGTTCCGGAAGACGTCGGGCTCGTCAGGTTTGGGCATGTGCCTTCCATATCGGCCATGATCTGGTGAACATTTTCAGGATGCGTCACGATTCCCATATCGCCCGGAGCTCCCGGCGCACCGCACGGAGGCCGATGACCTCCGGGCCGACGATGGCGCCCTTGGCGAAGAACTGGCGGCCACGGGACGACACCGTGAGCTTTCGCTTGTCGCGCAGCGGCACCGAATAGCAGGCCGTCGCGTATCCGCCCTCCCATGCACCCGTTGCGCTGAAGATGATGCAGCTGTCCAGCCGGATCACCCGGGTGAACCGGCAGCTGCCGCCGGCCGCCACGATCTTGCGCATGATCTCGGCCCCCTGCCGGATGATCTGCGGAAGCCCCGCGTTGTCCTCGGGGACGGTCGTGGGCCGGTCCGTGTGGTCCGACATGTCGACCCAATCGAAGGCCGACACGCCAAAAGCATTGAGGACGTCCGTCTGGAGCTTGGAGAGCATTTCCATGGGCAAGAGCATGCCAGAAGGGCCGGCGGTTGTCAAACCGTCGGGGATCCGTACCGCGACCACGGCAGTATTCCGGACCACCGGCGCCCGGACCACGAATAAGGCCACGCCCCCGAATGGGAGTGGGACAGTGACCACGTGCGGAGCCCCGACCCCGACACGGTCCACGACCACCGAGACGAGAAGTGCGCGCTTGCGACGGCGGCGTTCATCGGTGGCCTCCGTCCGAAACCGACACGGTCCACGGGATAATCAACGTCCCGGACCTAGACCACGACCACGCCCAGCCGGCGCGCAAACGCGAGCGCATCCAAGACACCGATGCAACGCCACACTTGGACATGGGGCGGCGCGACCACGCGGGGTCGGACAAAAACAGCCGAGGGTAATAGGCCCCGGACGTCGAGCGCCTTCCGGGCCTCATGCACAGTGTGGCAGTGCTCATTTTGGACCTCCTCTCGACCACGAGGGCGTCATAATCCGGTGTCGGCGCCTTGACCTCGACCAAGAGCAGAACAGCCGGCCCGACCACGACACCGGGAGAAAAAGGACCCGGCCTCCAAGCGGGGCGGCCTTCATTTCACACCGCCCCTCGCCCATGACCGCGACCATGCCAACGATCCGCATGCGGACCAGACCCGGGGCATTGGACGCCGCGCCCATGTCAAGGTTTTAGTCCACGTTCCCGACACGGACTCTGAGAACGAATACCGGCACGACCTCCGCGACCCGACGACAGCAGCACTCATTTTGGACCTCCTTTCGACCATGACCATGACCACGGAAGGCCCCACGGACCCGGGCGCGTCCGCGATCTTGTGCCCGAGCGGGACCCCGAGTACCCCCACGGCCGCGACGACGAGGACCCGGCGACAGCAGCACTCACTTCCGGCCTCCTTTCGACCGCGACCGCGACCACGACCACGACAGCGACCGCGACCGTGACAGTGACAGTGACCGCGACCGCGACC
>JACCDR010103038.1_pt1 | contig 17115 bp, 13 predicted proteins | sample 7446431 | NCBI WGS metagenome assembly JACCDR01 (sample SAMN15323443, study PRJNA562643) | freshwater metagenome | isolation source: river surface water | place: USA:Blue River Watershed | collected 2017-08-17
CGGACGTCGCGGCTCGGCGCCGTCCGCCGCGGCGGCGCAGCAACCCGGCGGCACCGGGCGTGGCTTCACGGTCCTGACCCAGGCCGACGCCGTCGCCAAGGCGGCGGCCGCCAAGGCCGACCAGGACCAGGCGCGCCGTCAGGCCAAGGCCGCTCGCCAGGCACAGCTGCGCGCTGACCAGCGCGACCGTGAGGACCGCGGCCGCGCCGAGCGGACCACACGGGACGAGACCCGGCGCAAGGACTCGCTCGCACGCGAACAGCGGGGCCGCGATGAGCGCACCACCCGTGACGAAAACCGGCGCAAGGACGCCCTCGGCCGAGAGAGCCGCAGTCGCGACGATCGCAACACTCGCCGCGCCGAGCTCTCCCGCGAGCAATCAGCTCGGAGGGAGCAGTCCCGCAAGGATGCGCGCGATCGAGAGGACCGCGCACGCGACGAGCGCACTACGCGGTCGGAGCGGTCCCGCAAGGATGCGCGTGAGAGGGAGGACCGCGGCCGCGACGAGCGCAACACTCGGTCGGAGCGGTCCCGCAAGGATGCGCGTGAGAGGGAGGACCGCGGCCGAGACGAGCGCACTACTCGGTCGGAGCAGTCCCGCAAGGATGCACGCGCCCGCGAAGAGCGCGGACGCGACGAGCGCAACACTCGGGCGGAGCAATCCCGCAAGGATGCGCGCGACCGGGAGGACCGCAGCAGAACAGAGAGTCGCGATCGGTTCGAAAAGGGGCGCCAGGACCGCCTCGACGCCGCGGCGCTGCGCCGCGCGGACAACCAGGCCAAGATCGACGAGCGGCTCGCCCGCTCCGCCGTGCGTGGCGACCGGGCACGGGAGGTACTACCCGAGGGCATCGGCGGCAAGCTCGCCGCCGGCGTGGTCGACCTGGGCGGTGGCTACTACAAGGACCTTCGCGAGGCGACGGTCCGCTACTACAAGGCCCTATCGGACGGGCTGGAGGACGTCACCAAGGACATCCGGCACCGCAACGCGGTCCTGGAGCGCGAAGCCGGCCTCTTCGGCGGCGGTGGCGGTGGAGGCCGTGGGGGTGGGCTGGGCGCCGGCGCCGGCGGTCGTGGTGGCGGCGGGATCACCGGCAACTTCGTCCACGGCCTGTTCTCGGGAGGCTTCGGCGACTCCGGCGTCTCCGGCCTGGACGGCATCGCCCGCGCAGCCGGCAACACCGTCAAGTACTCCCTGCTGTACGACACCCTCACCCAGCTTCAGCAGGCGTTCGCGTTCGGCGCCCAGGAGGTCCTGAACTACGAGGACTCGCTGACCAACCTGCGGATCGCGTTCGACAATCTCGACATCGAGGGTCTGGACACCGAGAAGGCGGTCGACTCCCTCACCGACAGCCTCGCCGACGTCGCGATCATGTCCGGCGCGAACATCGGCGACGCGATGGACATCGCCGCCAACCAGGTCCGTGGCCTGGGCCTGGAGACAGACGTCACCGCCGAAAAGGCGAACGACATGGCGCTGACCTTCACCAAGGCCGCCGGCCAGCTCGCGTTCATCGCCAAGACCGACATCGCCGACGCCAGCGGCAACCTGCTGGCGATCAGCAGCGCCTTCGACACCGGCACCGCGTCCGCGGCGCGACTGGTCGATGCCATCGCGACGGCGAAGAACGTCGGCGGCGGCGACGAGAAGCAGACCTTCCAGGCCCTGGCATCAGCGGCCCAGGCCGGCGCATCGGCAGGCTTCAGCCCCGAACTGCTCGGCGCCCTCGGCTCGCGGATCGCGAAACTTACCGACCAGAGCGGCCAAGCGGTCGGCAACAAGATCTCCCGGTTCCTGTCCACCGCCGGCGGCACCCAGGGCCAGAACGCGATCGCCGCGGTCAACGCGCAACTGCCTGAGGCGGCGCAGGTCGACCAGAGCGGCACCGTCGCCGACCAGCTGCTCACCCTGTCGAAGAACTACGAGATCCTGACCGACGCCCAGCGCAGGTACCTGGCCAACGCCATCGGTGGCACCACCTCCTACCGGGAGTTCCTGGCCACCCTGAAGGACCTGGACACGATCGACGCGCAGGGCCTGTACCGGGCCGGCGCCGGCGCCGAAGAGGCCGAGGCCCGCGCGCACGACCTGACCCGCCAGCTGCTGATCCTCAAGGGCACCTTCAGCGCCATCGTCACCGACGCGCGCCGCGGCGGCTTCCTGGACCCGCTGGTGCTCGCGTTCGGTGCCGTCGTGGAGGGCGCCAAGGCCCTGCACGGCCTCGAGCGGATCCTGATCAACATCAACGACCTCACCGGCCGGTGGGGTTTCCGGCTCGCCGCGATCGCGGCGACCCTGCTGACCATCGGCAAGGTCCAGCAGCTCGGCGGCATCCGCGGTGCGCTGCTGGCCGCCGAACGCGGCGCGCTACCCCAGAACACCCTGGCCCGCCAGGCCCTGGCCGGCGAGGTCGCCGGCACCACCGCTGCTGGTGGTGCTGCCGCAGCCAACACCGCGGCCGCAACCGCCGCCGGCGCCGCCGCCGGCAAGGCCGCCGGCAAGGCCGTCGAGGACAGCATCGACAAGGCCGAGCAGGCCGCCGCCGCCCCAACCGCCCGACCCATCCTGCCCAGCGTGTTCGGGATCTCCAACGAGAAGTACGGCCGCTTCTTCGGTCGCCTGCGCGACGGCGGCGGCCCCGACAAGGCCGCCCTGGCCGCCCGCGCGGCCATCGGCCTGGCACCCGAGGACCGCAAGCTCGTCCGGCAGTTCCAGAACGACCTGGCCAGCGGCCTCAAGGCCAAGGGCCTGACCCAAGCCCAGCTGCTGGGTCCGAGCATGCTGCTGTCCGGCGGTGCGGGCTCGGGGATCGGCACCACCGCCGAGCTGCGCAAGCAGGCCGGCGCCTTCAAGCAGGCGCTGCGCGGCGCCGACCCCGCACGGCTCGGTCTGCTCCCGACCCTGAACGCCATCGTCCCGCCCGCACCCGGCGCCACGATGCCGATCATCACCGCCGCCCAGCAGGAGCAGATCCGACGCGAAGCCGAGCAGCAGGCCGCCCAGGGCCGCGGCGCCGCCGCGCGCTCCTCCCTCGGCGGCGTCTTCGCCACCACCCGGGCCCAGCTGTTCGGTGGCCCCAGCCTCGCCCAGACCCAGGCCACCCAAGCAGCCGCAGCCCAAGCCCAAGCCGCTGCCGCGGCCGCGGCACTGCGCGCCCAGCTCGGGCTCGGCGCCAACCTCCCGGCGCTGGGGACCCAGCTCCAGCCCGGCGCGCTGCTGCCGATCGGGGCAGGTGGCACCCCCGCCGCGCAAGGTGTGCTCCAGGCCGGTCAGCAGCAGAACGCCCAACTCCAGCAGCAGCTCCAGACCCAACAGCGCTCCCTGCTCCAACGCATCCTGCGTCAGCAGACCGCTGCGCAGCGGCTCGGCCTCCAGTCCGGCAGCATCGCCTCCCAGTTCGTCTCCCCGCTGCTGCTGGCCGGCGCACCCAGTCAGCCCATCGGGGACCGCCCGCAGTACCAGCGCACCCCGCTCCAGCGACTCCTGGGCCGCAAGTCCGGCCTGGAGAAGCTGGGGCTCCAGCCGCTGGGCGCCCCGCTACTGGCCGGCGTGCCGGCCGGTCCGGCGATGGCCCTCAAGCCCGGAGCCGGCGGCGAGGTCCGCGCCGCCGACTCGTTCGAGAAGGAAGCCGGCCGGGCCGGACGGATCCTCAGCAGCAACGCCAAGCTCGCCGGCGGCAAGCTCGGAGCCGGGGCCAAGCTGTTCGCCAGCGGCGCCGGCGGCCTGGTCTCGGCACTGACCAGCCCGATCGCCCTGATCGCCGGCGCCGCCCTGGGGATCGGCGCGGCGTACTCGGCGATGAAGGACGTCGAGAACGCGATGGACGCGGCGGCCAAGACCCTGGACCTCCCGAAGCAGTTCGACCCCACCCTGGGCATCGACCAGCAGATCGACCAGTACCGCAACATCGCCTCCCAGGCCGCCGCCGACCGCGCCCAGCTGGACGCCAAGCGCAACAGCTTCCTGGGCAAGCTGTTCTCCGGCGGCCAAGAGCAGGCCGCCTCCAACGCCCTGCTCAACGAGCAGCAGTCGGCCGAGCGCAGCGCTCAGACCCTCACCAACGTGCTGGGCGACCTCGGCACCGCGACGAACCAGCTCACCGTCTTCGGCGACCCCGCCACTCGCACCATCGAATCGATGACCGAGGCGCTCCAGAAGCTCACCGACGCCGGCGTCGGCCCGATCCGCCAAGCCCAGCTGCTGGACGCCCTCGAGGGGGTCGGCCCCGCAGCCCGATCCCAGATCAACGTCCAACGCGGGCAGATCGCCGCCGACGCGGTGAACTCGGTCTACCAGCAGATCGGCGCCACCTACGAGGGTCAGCAGACCGCCGGCAACTTCCGCAAGGCCGGCGCCGTAGCAACCAGCATCCTCACGCGCGGCAAGGGCGACTTCGACGCCGACCGGTTCCAGTTCGCCAACACCCTCAGCGACGCCAGCCCGGACGTGATCAAGGCCGTCGGGGCCGCCCTACCCCAGACCCTGCCCGCCGCGCAGGGCAAGTTCACCTCCGAGCAGCTGGACCGAGCCGCCTCGGCTGCCCGCGATGCGTCACTGAAGCGATACCAGGCCCGCTACGACCGGATGACCGCACAGCAGAAGATCGAGTTCGGCATCAAGTCACCGCAGGAGCTCGCGGACGACGTCTACCAGCGCACCTACGCCAACCTCAGCAACGTCAACACCGCATTCACCCAACCCAAGAACACCAAGAAGACCGGCACCGAAGCCCTGTCGTACATCCAGAAGGTCATCACCCCCACCTACGACGCGTTGCTGCAACTCCAGCTCCCCGGCGACGTCCAGAGCCAGATCCGCATCGTCCAGACCAAGATCGACCGGATCAACGGCCAGATCGCCATGGTCAACCCCGACGACTCCAACTACGCCGACCTGATCGCCAACCGCGACCTGGCGGTGGACCAGCTCGCGCGCATCAAGGTCGATGACTTGCAGAAGGTCCTGGCCGCCCAGCAGTCCAAGGCCACCAGCCCCGAAGAAGTCAAGCGCCTGGGCGACGAGTACATCAAGAAGGCACTCTCCGAGGCCGCCAAGGCCAAGGACGTCGAGCTCCTCACCTCGATCATGGACCAGGGCAATGTGGCCATCAACCTCCTGGCCCGCGGGGAGATCGTCAAGGCCCAGCAGGTCGCCAAGCTCCAGATGGAGTCCAACAAGAAGCGCGCGAAGGACCTCGCGCTCTCCCTGCTGGCGCTCGGGCGGATCGGCATCGCCCAGTACCAGGACACCTACGACAACCTGTACGAACAGCTCGGCGGCGACGCCGGCTACGCCGACCTCGGCAAGCAGCTGGGCGCCTTCGACCAGGCCACCGGCAAGAGCACCGCACCCAAGAGCGGCGGCACCGCCGAGACCGGCAGCGAGGACCCCTTCTACGAACTCAACCAGAAGATCGCCAAGCGGAACCAGCGAACCTTCCCCGAGTCCTCCTACGACACCGCGCTACGCGGCCTGCAAGACGTCAACGACAAGCTCGCGGTCTACGCCGAGAAGTCCCTGAAGAAGGACGACGCCTACTACGCCCTGCTGGACGAGAAGTTCCAGAAGCAGAAGGCGCTCGCCGACGCCGAGAACGAACTGATCAACACCCGCCGGCTGCTGTCGATAGACATCTCCGACCCCGTCGCCGAAGCCAACGCCGCCTACCAGGCCGCCCTGGACGCCCAGCGCGAAGCCGAGAAGCGCGCCCGCGCCGCCGACGCGGCCGGCAAGCCCAAGAGCGCCGAGCAGATCCGCGGCGACGCTGAACTCACCGTGCGGCGCGCCCGGCTGGACAAGGAGTCCGCGGAGTTCTCCGCCTGGCTCCAGGCCCTCCAGACCAACGAGCAGCTGGGCCGCATCTCGCACTCGGCGTACATCGACATGCTCAAGGGCCGCCGCGCCCAACTGGTCGCCGAGGTCGCGCAGATGCGCTCGGACGAAACCGGCCGCAAGCAGCGCCAGGACGAGATCGACTCCATCGACCAGGCCCTCAAGGCCGCCGCCGACGACCTCAACGGCATGTTCAACCTGGGCGACATCAAGGTCCCCACCGTCTACCAGGTCCGCCGCTCCCTGAAGGAAGGCGTCGGCCAGGTCGCCACCTCGAACTCCACCTACTCCAGCCGCGGGAACGTCACCAACGACTACTCCAGCAAGCAGATCACCGTGAACGGCGTCCCCCTGTCCACGGTCATCAAGTACATCAACGACGTGTACGGCAAGAAGTCCGGCGTCGCGACGAAGAAGAGAATCCGGTAGCCCACATGCCCATCAAGCGCTGGACGATCACCAACCACGGGGACTCCAACCCCGCCACCCGCAAGTACGTCTTCCCGCAGAACCCGCTGAGCATGACCTCACCGTTCCCGGAGAAGTCGGTCACCGCCCAGAGCACACCACGCGGGCGGGCACTGCTGTGGGAAGGCGGCACCCAACCCCACCCGTGGGAGTTCTCCGGACCGGTCCTGCACAAGGACCACTTCGACGCGCTCGCGCACTGGGTGTACGACATCCGCCGCCGGCTGGTCATCGAAGACCACTACGGGCGGATCATCGACGTCTACTTCACCAACTTCGACGTCATCCCCAAGCGCCGCGTCGGCTACTACTACTCCCACGACTACACCGTCTCCGCGCTGGTGCTCGCGATGCGGTACGGCACCGCCGAAGTCGAGGACCCCACCCAGCTGGGGTACTTCTCGTGAGGGACGTACCGGCCACCCTCGAGGGCAAGTGGCGCACCAAGGATTACGTGGGGGAGCGCCGCCCGTACGCGCGTGTCACCGTGCAGCACCCGCACATGCGGCTCTACAAGTACTCCCTGACCTCCACGTTCAGCACCAAGACCCCACCCAAGGACGCCACCGCCGACGAGATCGCGCAGTACACCCTGCCGGAGGTCTACGACCCCAAGCACGGGCGCAAGATCAACCAGTGCTACGCCAGCTTCCTGACCAAGATCGACGCCCGGCCGCGGGAGATCCCCAACGTCCGCAGCGTCTCCTGGTCCCGCTCCACCGACGCCGACGTCGCCGACTGCACCATCACCCTGCTGAACACCTCACCGCTACCCGCCGGCTCGGCCGCACCCAAGAACGGGGACCTGGACCGGCCCGGCTGGTACACCTACAGCCGCGGCGGCAGCTCGTTCTCCAAGATGTGGGGCCACACCCCCAACGAATGGTTCGGCCTGCTCGTCCCGGACAACATCATCCGCACCTACGAGGGGTACGGCTGCGACCTGACCAAGCCGGCCGAGCTCGACAAGAACCTCGTCCAGACCGGGATGTGGATCATCTCCTCGGTCGACATGGACACCGACGGCAACATGACACTCAAGTGCCAGGACGTCGGCCGCATCCTGATGGACCAGATCTTCATCCCGCCCGTCGTGCCCGCCCAGTTCTTCGACATCGGCTGGGAAGACTGGGACGACACCATCGACGAGGCCGGCAAGCGGCTCAACGTCAAGGCCACCGAATGCTCCAACGACACCTGGATCGGCGCCGGCCACAGCGTCGGCGGCCACAAGCTCCAATGGGCGTTCGACGGCAACCCCAACACGTACTGGCTGTCCATCGGCAACGACAAACCCTCACGCCGCTTCGCCTACGAGTGGGTCCAATGCTCGGTCGGCAAGCAGACCGTCAAGTCCGTCACCATCACACCCCGCAAGACCGGGTACACCGCATACGTGTCAGTGAAGATCGGCGGCGTCTGGCAAGGCAAGAGCACCATCAACTACCACCGCGACGGGATCGGCCACAACGGCGGCAACATCAAGTACGTCGCGACCGCCGCCATGGCCTCGGAGAAGCCGACCACCATCACCTTCACCAAGGCCTTCGAGAAGGTCGAAGCAGTCCGGGTCACCTTCGGCAACCTCCAGTACTTCCCCAACTTCGGCACCTACGACTACCGCGCCGGAATCCGCGACGTCGCCATCATGGGCGCCCCCGCCAAGAAGCAGTTCTTCACCCCCGGACCCGCCGGGTCCAACCCCGGCCGCTACTCCGACTACACCGACCTGGTGAAGCTGTTCCTGGCCTGGGGCGGCTGGTTCTGGCCCGACCAGTCCACCTGGCGCGACTCGCGCCCCGAAGGCGGCAACCAGAGCTACCACGACCTGACACCGAAGAAGTTCGACACCGCCGTGCTCGGCAAGGACGTGCGCGGCGCCATCTGGGGCGACCTCCAGAACGCCGGCGTCGCCGGCATCGCCAAACTCGAGCCCTCCAACTTCGACAAGAAGTCCCTGATGGAGTGCATCGCCTACGTCAAGGACATCCTCGGGTTCCTGTTCATGGTCGACGAGACCGGCGGCGTCCAGTGGCGGCTGCCGAACGTCTTCAACCGCGGCAACTGGCGCACCACCATGAGCAAGAAGCCCGGCTACGTCCGCGACATGGTCACCATCACCGAGAACGACTTCCTGGTCCGCCTGGACGCCACCGTGGACTCCAAGAACGTCCGCGAAGGCAACTACGTCGGCAACATCACCGGCAAGTTCGGCGCCTTCGCACGCGGCTGGAACCCCAACCCCACCGGCATCCGACGCATGGGCTACTGGTCAGACGACAACTGGGCCAACTACAAGGAATGCGCCCGCGCCGCCGAACTCATTTCACTGCGGCAACTGTTCACCTACCGGCAGGACCGGATCCGCATCCCCGGCTTCCCGAAAATCCAGATCGACGACCAGATCCGGGTCCTGGAACGCACCACCAGCGAGGGCTACATCCACTACGTCCAAGGCGTGAGCTCCACCCTCGACATGGTCACCGGCGAGTACTACTACGACCTCACCACCCACTGGCTCGGCTTCGACCCCGAATCCAAGTGGATCTTCAACCAGAAGACGCTGCGGCCCTTCACCCAGCAATACCTCACCGGAGTCCAGGCACAGAATCCCGTCGGCGGCCCCAGCCGGGTCATGGACACCTGAGGCGGCCATGACCCAGACCACCTACACCGTCGAAGACGGCGTCACCGGCTACGAGTACTCGGTCTCCAGCGGCATGGCCGCCGACGAGTACGAGAAGGACACCAAGGCCGAGAACACCGCCAGACCCGCCCTGGTGGAAACCCGCATCCAGGTCACCGGCTCGGGACAAATGCGCCTGACCAAACAGCCGGTCACCTTCCCCTGCCTCTTCAAGGACCTACCGATCCTGTCCGTCGGCTCCTCGGTCCAGAAGAACCCCAACCCCAACGTCTGGTACGACGGCGTCGCCACCGCCGGGGTCTACTCCTGGATCAAGGACAAGTCCGGCTACTACACCGGCGCCAACATCTGGGTCCGGGTCGAGGTCCGCCCGATCAACGTCGTGGTCGACGAGGACTCCACCAGCATCCCGCCCAACGACATGCAGACGATCATCCACCTCACCTTCAGCGCCCGCGCGGTCAAGGCGATGCGCTCGGTCGAGGTCACCGACGACCTCGAACCCAACACCCCCGACCTCTAACAGGTGAGGGCCGCCCCGGCAAGGACGGCCCTCGACTCCGCGGCTGGCTAGATGACCTAGGAGATCTACCGAGAGTAGGTCCCCCTGCACTGCCGGCACCACCCCGACGAAGAGGAAGACATGGCCGGCCAGACACCCCGCTTCGGGCTCAACTACTTCGGTGGCGACATCACCGGAGCGCTCGGCGACGACAACGACAAGTTCACCGGGGACGACCGCCTGGTCATCGACCGCCTGCTCGCCGCCCTCGAGGGCCACAGCCACCACCCCACCGCCGAGCTCACCCCACCGAGTGACCCGCTCACCCTCGGGTTCGACGACTCCGGCGGGCGACTGTCCGCAGGGGAGACCTACCACTACCTGATCTCCTTCCTGAACGCCTCCGGGCTGGAAACCATCAGCGGCCCCGAGACCGCGATCTCCACCCCCGACGTGCTACCCACCCCGGACACGCCCTCGGCCAACACCCCGGCGCCGGAAGACAACATCACCGGCACCCTGCCGCCCGGCGGGTACTTTTACCTCATCACCGGCCTGCGCGGCGGTGAAGAGTCCGCGGCCAGCGACCCGGTCAGCGTCACCGTCACCGACGACGACAGCGCCGTGGTGCTCACCCTGCCCGAGCTCGGCGACGCCGAGCAGTACCAGGTGTGGCGGATGGCCGACACCGACGCCGACTTCACCCGGATCGGCACCACCGACACCGACAGCTTCACCGACGACGGCTCGGTCCCGGCCGGCGTCTACGGCGACCCCGCGAACATCGTCCCGGTCACCAACACCGGCGTGGACAACTACGCGGTCACCATCGAGCTCGGCGACGACGACAAGGCCCAGGTCCTGGCCGGCAACATCAAGGCCTGGCGGATCTACCGCAGCGAGTTCTCCGGGGTCTACTCCGCCCAGTCCCTGGTGCACGAGGTCATCGAACACATCAACCCCGTCGACGAGAGCACCGACCTGCTCACCACCTGGGTCGACGACGGCGACCCGCTGCTGATCGGCACCCCGAAGAACCGCAGCCAGGAGATGAGCGTCGCCCCGTTCACCTTCGAAAAGCGCGACCCGCTGCCCGCCACCACCGGGTACCTGGCGAACTACCCGATCATCGGCCCGGACAACGCGCTCTACACCAACGTCGCCGGCACCTGGACCCCCGTGACCGCCGGCGCCGCCGTCACCCGCGGCGTCGCGTTCTACACCGGCACCGGTGCTCCCAGCCCCGAACCGGACGGCGCCCAGGCCGGGGACATCTACCTGGACAAGACCACCGGCGACCTCTACGAACTGGCGGGCTCCTAACGATGGCGACCAAGATCGGCAACGTCTTCGGCAGCGGCACCGGCGGCGGCTCCACCGGACCCACCGGCCCCACCGGGGCCACCGGACCAACCGGGCCCAGCGGCCCGGCCGGCTCCGGCTCTGGGGCGATGCGCGGCGTGGCGGTCTACACCGGCCACGGACCCCTGACCTCCAACCCGCCCGACGCCCAGAACCTCGACCTGTACTTCGACGTCGACGAGTACACCTGGACCGTCATCACCGTCGCCGGATCCACCGGCCCCACCGGACCCAGCACCCCGACCGGCTGGCGCTACAACTGGAACCCCGCCGCCACCGACACCGGCAACCCCATCGGCGACGGCGTCGTCGGCCGCGACGGGAGCTACATCCTGCTGGCCAAGAAGGACTCCGACGGCATCATCCGCGACACCGCGATCAGCGACGGTTACGGCCACGCCAGGACGATCGCCGTCCTGAGCGCGGACTCCGCCCGCGGCTTCACCCGCGTGCTGGACGCCACCGGCTACCTGAACCAGAGCGGCTACTGGTCACTGCGGTTCAACTTCGGATCCGGTGAGGACTTCGCCACCCTGGTGTCCGGCGAGAACGTCTACGTCAACCTCTCCAGCTAGGAGCTCGCGTCGATGATCTACCTGTCGCTGCGCGCCGCCTGCGGGAACTTCTTCTACAAAGGCGACCTGCTCACGACCAGCAAGTCGGCCAAGGACTACGGCGGCCGGATCGGCTACAACCCCGGCGGCTACTGGGTCCCGCCGACCGTGGCCACCCGCACCATGCTCCAGGGCAAGAACGCCACCACCGCACCCCCGGACCCCGACACCGTCACCTACGCGATCATCTACGGCCGCTGGCTCGGAGGGTAAGACGTGCTCGAGTTCGCGATGCCGAACAACCCCTCCGCCCGCTGGCTGGTCACCATCACCGGCCAGCGGTACGTCATGGAGGGCTACGACCAGTACGGGGAGTACATCCCCGGCAACCACTCCGGCGAGCAGCTGCTGTTCGGGCTCTACATCGGCAACGCGAACCTCGCCCCCACCTTCGCCTTCGAGGACCAGCCCAGCTACAAGCTCACCAGCACCACCACCACCCGCTCCGGCGGCAACTTCATCGCCAAGGGCGACGTCGCCCGCGCCGCCAACCTCGGCAAGGCGCAGTCCCTCTACATCGTCTACGCCGACCAGTCCCCGGGCGGACCCACCGCCGGCTACTCGGTCGGGGTCTACACCGTCGGCATCGACCCGCTCAGCCCCACCATCTCGGCCAAGGTCCTGGGATCGCGCGTGTACTTCAGCTAAACCGCCGCCGACATCCTCAGCATGGTTGTCCTTCCGCTGGACCTACTGAACCTGCTGCTGGCCGCCGTCCTGCCGATGGCGACCGCACTGGTCACCGCGCGCTTCGCGAACTCGTCGGTCAAGGCGATCGTCCTGGCGGCGCTGACCGTCCTGTCGACCAGCCTCCAGGCGGTGTTCGACGACAACGGCGTCTTCGAGTGGCGACCGTTCCTGATCACCACGACGCTCCAGTTCATCATGAGCGTCGGCCTGCACTTCGGCCTGCTCAAGCCCACGGGCGTCACCGGTGCCGGCGGCGCCATCCAGACCGCCGCGCCCGCCGGCGTCGGCGGCCCCTCGGACAACGTCGGACCCGTCGAAGAGCCCCGGTAACACCCGGGTGAAGCTCGTCCCGCGTCCGCGGACCCCGCGCTCGCAGCACCAGGCCCACGTCATCGCGGCGTGGGCCTGGTTCGCATTCGGCATCTACGGCCTCATTGAATACATCCTGGAACACACGCACATCGTGAAACTCCTGTCCCTCGCGAACAGCATTCCCGTGCTGTTCGCGATCAGCGTGTACGCGAACTTCGTCGGCCACCTCGCCAGCGCCCAGGGTGCCCGCGCCAACGACCCCACCTGTTGAAAACTCGCCGGTAAGTGAACTCACATTCTGTAGGCATCAGGCAAGAGTTCCCGGCGCCAGTCCGCAGCTTCCGGCACAACACGCTGAAGCCGATTCCGGTCACGCCGCGCCGACCCACAAACGAGCCAGCAAATGATGTATTCAGGGCCTGACCAGCGACGATTCCGCTGGTGAAACATTCACCGTGTCCGGAATGGTGATAGGCGCCCGGTTGGTCGCCCGGACGCGGGGTTGACCGTCGGACACCTCGAGGTGTTATCTACGGAGTGTCACCGAGACCCCCACGGAAACGGTGACAATCCACAAGCCCCCAACCCGGAAGGGCTCCTCAACCATGCCTGACGACGTCCCTCGGCGGCGCGACAAAGAAGAACTCATCGCCGAACTCGGGGACCTCGTCCGCGGAGCCAAGCTGGAGTCCCACTTCAACCTCGAGACCGCCCTGCGCGCCGCCGGCCAAGGCTTCGGCGGCACCCTGACCATCCTCATCCCCAACGCCTCCGAGCGCGCCGCCACCCGCACCAACCTGGCCCGCTCGTGCGACATCTCCTGGCAGGGCCGGAACCTGTACGTGTGGGACACCGGCACCCTGTGACCCTGTGAATCCGTCTGCGGGGAATCTGTCGGAGGGTGTGCGTACCCTCCACCCCAGTTAGACATCCACATACACCCATAGACGAGGGGTAAGCGGCTCGGTCGCGAACTCCACGGCACCACGCCCCCACGGGGGGCCCAAGGGCCGATCACCACCTGGAACTCAGGTGCGTGGTCGGCCCTTCTGCTTTGCCCGAAGCGAGAGGAGGACCCAGTGGCCATCTTCCACCAGAGCGACATCTCCTCCTGGATCCGCTGCGCTCACGCCTTCCAGCTCGACCGCTCCGGCGCGCCCCGGCTCCAGACCTCCGCCCTGGCCTTCGGGTCGGTCATGCACCACGCCCTGGAGACGTTCGAACGCCTCTCCCACAACGAGACCACCAGCTACGAAGCCGCCATCCGCGCGGCCATCGACACCTTCGACCACTACTGGCACCCCACCAACATCGACGTCATCTGCCCCGCGGTCCAGCTGTGGCTACCCCGCCAGGGCTACGGCGAACTGCGCACCCGCGGCATCAACGCCATCGCCGAATACGCACAGCTGATGCGGTACGACGACCACGAGCTCCTGGCCACCGAGTACTCGTTCATGGTCCCGATCGACGGCACCTGGGACGACGAACTCGCAGAACCGCACCAGCTGGCCGGCACCGTCGACCGCCTCGCCGTGCGCTACTTCCGCGGCAAGCCCGCCGTCTGCATCGACGACTTCAAGACCGGCAAGGAGTACAAGAACCTCCGGCAGAACCTCCAGTTCACCGCCTACTGCTACGCCTCCACCAAGCACGAGTTCTGGACCGGCTGGCAGGGCGAAGACGGCTTCGGCACCGAGCGCGGCACCCGCCTGTTCAACAGGTTCCAGAACGCCGGACGCCGCGGCACCTGGATCAACCTGCGCTCGATCAGGTTCCAGGACGCCGGCTGGCGCGGACCCCGCGACTACGAGCGGTTCGCGATCGCCGTCTCCCAGGTGCACGCCTCGATGACCGCCGAGATCTACCCGCTCTCGCTGTCCGGGGACACCTGCACCTACTGCGAGTTCCGCGACGTCTGCGCCGGCGTCGGCGTCCCCGAAGCCACCCACGGACAACCCGCCTAAACCCCGGACCGGAAGGACCCAAGCCCTTGCTCATCAAGACAACCGGCCTGGAGGAGTACGCCCCCGGCGGCGAAGCTCGCGTCAAGGTCATGACCATCGGCGGCCCCGGCGTCGGCAAGACCCGCTGGGCCTCCTACTTCCCCAAGCCCATCTACGCCGACTGCGAGCGCGGCCTGGCCTCGGTCGCGGACCGGCAGGTCCCCTACGTCACCGTCCTGACCAGCCAGGACATGCTCGACCTGCTGAACTTCCTCAAGACCGAATGCCGCCAGCCCTGGGACCAGCGCAAGTACCAGACCGTCGTCATCGACACCCTGGACGCGTTCCAGCGCAAGGTGAAACAGGAGTGGTGCGACCAGAACCGGAAGGAAGCATTCTCCGGCTGGGAGGCGTGGGGCTACCTCAACGCCAAGATGCAGATGCTGCTGACGCGGCTGCTCAACCTCGACCTCAACGTCATCGTCAACGTCCACTTCAAGGACAAGACCACGACAGACACCGAGACCGGCCGCGAAACCCACGAGCTCATGCTCCAGCTCCAGGGAGAGACCGCGGACACCGCGTTCAACGACTTCGACCTCGTCGGGTGGATGGGCACCTACTTCGAGGCCGAGAACGGCGAGCGCGTCCAGAAACGCGGCCTCACCTTCACCCCCGTCCCGGACAAGCCGTTCCTGAAGGACCGCCTGCACATCACCCCCAAGTGGCTGCCGGTCACCTTCGACGACACCGACTACGAGCTGCTGTTCGAACGGCTCGCCGCCAAGGCCTCGGAGATGAAGGCCGGCGAGACCGTCGGGGAGATCCCGTCCGGCACCCCCGCCGTGGCACCCTCACCCGCCGTCGTGGCCCCCGGCCAGGCCGGCACCGGCGCGCTGCCGGACAGCGCACCCAAGGACATCCCGCTCGCCCAGCTCGACCGGCCCACGCTGATCAAACGCGCCCGCGACCTCGGTGTGGAGACCACCGTCGACGGCACCCCGATCCGCGGCAACACCCTCAAGGCCGAGCTCATCGCCGCCCTGGAGGCGCACGCCCGTGCCCCGAAGCCAGCCCCCGCTCCCGAAGGCGCCGCGCCGGCCCCGGCCGCCGCGGATCCCCCAGCCACGACCCAGCAGCCAGCACCATCCGTCGCTGAATCTGCAAAAGCAGATCCCGGCAAGCGCGAGGCGGCCAAGCGCCCCGCCAAGACCGCAGCAGCCAAGCCGGCCCCCACCGTCGCCACCGTCGCCACCGACGACGGCCAGGTCGACACCACCACCGGGGAGATCCTCACCGACCCAGTCAGCACACCGGCAAGCACGCCGCCGGACGCCATGACCCAGGCCGCCACCACGGTCCAGGAGCAACTCGGCGGCGAGGTCATCGACGAGAGTCCCGCCCCGACGCCTGAGCCGCCGGCCCCGACACCGCAGCCGCCGGCCGTGCAGGACAAGCCCGACGGGCCCAAGCCCGAAGAGGTCTGCGAGGTCTGCGGCAAGGACCTGCGCACCGAAGACCAGAACTTCGTGCGCGTCGCCTACATCAAGTTCCGCGCACGCCTGTGCCGGGAGCACTACGACGCCCGCAAAGCCGGTCGCTGAGAGAGAGGGACAACACCACCGTGGAATTCGTGACCGAGGACGAGCCGGACCTCACCCTCCCCGAAGACTCCATCCACCGCGCCCGGCTCGACGAGCTCAAGATGCGCTCGTTCGACTGGACCGACAAGGACGGGGTCAAGCAGACCACCACCATCCTGGAGTGGTGGTGGCGCGTGGTCGCCACCAACCTCGGCGACGAATACGTCGGACGCCGGGTCAAGGGCGAGTGCCCCCCGAAGCTGTCCAACCGCCCCGGCAACCGGTTCCGCGAATGGGCCGAGGTCCTGCTGGGCCGCGAGATCCCGGTCGGCATGAAGCTCGAGTCCGACGATTTGGTCGGCCTCGAAGCCGACATCGTCATCGGACACCAGCAGGACAAGAAGGACAAGGACAAGGTCTGGGAACGAGTCACCGACATCTCCCCGGCGATCGGCTCCTCCGCCGACGTCCCGTTCTGATCCGGTCAGCGCGCTGATGGTCTGACTGATCAGGACGGCGGCACCTCGAGCCACGCGGAGCACGCACCTCCGCGCTCGGTGCCGCACCGGGGCGGCATTGGCGTGCCGCTCCAACCGGGGAGCCGCGCGCTACGTGGGGCAGCGCGGCTCCCCGGCCCGCCGGCACCAGCTGCACCGAACATGCCAGGGGAGGAGAAGCGTGGAGTTCGACCCGGTCGCCTACCTGGCCAGCAAGGGGCTGCGCGGCAGGCCCGCCGCCGGCGGCCGCGAGATGACCTACCCCTGCTGGCACTGCGGGGAGCCGGCCAACTCCAGCAAGCGCAAGCTCTACCTGAACGTGGGCGACGCGTTCTACCACTGCAAGGTCTGCGGCACCTCCGGCGGGTCCTACCTGCTCCAGAAGCACTTCGGCGACGAGCCGCACAACACCAGCACCGACGACCCGTACCTGCGGCGCCAGATCCTGGACGCGGCCACCGGCCTGGGCGAGTCGATGCTGGCCAACAACGAGGCCGTCATGCTCTACCTGCTGGTCGAGCGCGGCCTGAGCCCCGAGACCATCATCGCCCGCCGCCTGGGCTACGTCGGGGACGGCTGGACCCTCACCGGCTCCCTGCCCGAAGGCGCCACCAAGAACCAGCTGCTGTCCACCGGCCTGGTGCACCGCGGCGGCGCC
>JACCDR010288300.1_pt1 | contig 17112 bp, 16 predicted proteins | sample 7446431 | NCBI WGS metagenome assembly JACCDR01 (sample SAMN15323443, study PRJNA562643) | freshwater metagenome | isolation source: river surface water | place: USA:Blue River Watershed | collected 2017-08-17
AACAGCGTTGCGGCGTTGCGGCGTACCGAAATGTCCCTGCGAACGAAAAAAAGCCAGCCGGGGGCGGCTGGCTTTCGTTCAACAACTTTTCGGTCAGTCTGTCGAGGTTTCGAGCGCCTTGGTCAGGTACTCATTGATCGCCGCATGTTTGTGCACGCTCGCCACACTCTGCGCACCTTCCATCTTCTTGCGCCGTTTCTCCAGCCCCGGGCATTCCTCGACCAGATATTTCACGAGCGGCAAGCCACCCGCCTCGCTGGCGGCCAATGCAAGCACATGATCACCTTCCATGCTCCAATGGCGCTCGTTGATGTCCAGCCCGGCTTCGACCAGCGATTTGAAGATCGCAAGATCAGAGATACGCGCCGCACGATGCAGCAAGGGAGCGGTGTTTTCGTTTGCATAGGGTTTCGACGACACGCCCGACTTCAGCAGCGAGGCCATCATCTCGGCATCGCCTGTCTGCAGCGCCAGGTTTTCCACCTTGACACGCTCTTGCTCCGATTCGGGACGCCCGCCGTCGGCCAGCGCCATCCTCAGGATCTCGCGCTGCTTGCCCGAGATGCCGGTCGAATGCGCCTTGGATGCTTCAGCCAGTGCCGATGAAAACAGCGTCGCAAAACTCATGTCGGGGTAGGCAGCGCGCAAGCTGCGCAGGAAATCCACATTACCCTTCTCGATGGCATCGTTCACGATCATCGAAGGAAGCTCAACCCCCTTTTCCCTGAAAGCGCGTGCCAGATCGAAAAATTTCGCGAGATGCTCGCCCTTGGCCTGCAGCGTCATCGGCACGAGCCACAGGTAGGGTTCGACGCCGACATGCGCGTTCTTCCCTGAAGCGAGCGCATTGAGGAAATCCTTGCCCTCCGCCAGATAAGCGTCGATCCGGGCCGCCTTGTATTTCTCCGCGCTTTCCTTGGTGATGAAGTGCGCTGACAATTCCTGCCTGAATTGCGCGGGCACCGGTCCGGTGGGCATCCTGCTGATCAGGGATTCGGCTGCCTCGAATTTTGCGATATCTTCCCCGGTGACCGTGATGCCTTGCGCCTTCAGGCGCTTCTCCACATTCTGGCTCACCAGCTTCAAATGGATTTGCGCGCTCACCCCCCCCTGCATCCCATGCCGGAGGCCGCTCGCGGCGTGGATACCCGGGTAAATGTCGAACGCGGCCTTGCGTGCCGGTGCGTCTTGTTTATTGCCGCCGGGAGCGACGAACCGGGGTTCCGATTTATCTTGCGGGAGGTGGGAGATGGCGCTGGAACTGGAAGAGGATGACGAAGAATCTACCCCCTTTTGTTTCGCACGGGCGTTCGGGGGAACTTTGGTTCGGCGGGAACCCATCGTGGGCGTCGGAAGCTTTTGCCCGGCTTGATCTGGCGCGGCGGAGGAATCGCCGGTCGGGGATGTTGAAACCGCCGTGGTGGTTGGGACGGGGGATTGGGGTTTGGGAAAACCGGGCACGCTCATGTCATTCTCCGCGATCGAAAACAATAGACCTGACGACAAACGAACTGATGAACTGAGGTTTGCGGTCAAGAACTCGCGGGTGTGTAACCGGATTTCCGACGCCCGTTCCGCTGTTCGAAAAAGAAAAAGCCAGCCGGAATGCCGGCTGGCTTTCTTGCGGAGGCTGACCTGCGGCGCAGCCGGTCCCGACTCAACTCAGAAACGGATCTCGCAGCCGGTGCTGGCGATCAGCTCTTCCTTCGTCACGCCCGGTGCCATCTCGACCAGTTTCAGCCCGTGTTCGGTGACATCCAGCACCGCGAGGTCGGTCACGATGCGATCGACCACGCCGACACCGGTCAGCGGCAGGTTGCAATGCTCGAGCAGCTTGTGCGAGGTCGAGCCATCCTTGGCCTTCGCGACATGCTCCATCAGCACGACCACACGGCCGACGCCGGCCACCAGGTCCATTGCGCCGCCCATGCCCTTGACCATCTTGCCCGGGATCATCCAGTTCGCCAGGTCGCCGCGCTCGGATACCTGCATCGCGCCAAGGATGGCGATGTTGATCTTGCCGCCGCGGATCATCGCGAAGGAATCCGCCGAGCTGAAGAACGACGAGCCCGCCAGCGCGGTCACCGTCTGCTTGCCGGCATTGATCAGGTCCGCGTCTACCGCGTCCTCGGTCGGGAACGGGCCGATGCCGAGCAGGCCGTTCTCCGACTGCCGCCAGACGGTGATGTCCTTCGGCACATAGTTGGCCACCAGCGTCGGCAGGCCGATGCCGAGGTTCACATAGAAGCCGTCCTGCAGTTCCTGCGCGGCGCGCGCCGCCATTTGTTCACGTGTCCATGCCATGTCTGTCTCCGCTTACTGTGCACGCACGGTGCGTTGTTCAATACGCTTCTCGGGATTCTTGTTCACCACGATGCGGTGGACGAAGATGCCCGGCGTGTGCACGGCGTCCGGATCGATCTCGCCGAGGCCGACCAGTTCCTCGACTTCGACGACGGTGATCTTGCCGGCCATGGCAGCGTTCGGATTGAAGTTGCGTGCCGTCTTGCGGAAGACGAGGTTGCCGACCGGATCGGCCTTCCAGGCCTTGACCAGCGACACGTCCGCCACCAGCGAATGCTCCATCACATACTGTTCGCCATCGAACACACGCACTTCCTTGCCTTCGGCGACGATGGTGCCAACGCCGGTTTTCGTGAAGAAGGCGGGAATGCCGGCGCCGCCGGCGCGCAATTTCTCGGCCAGCGTGCCCTGCGGCGTGAATTCCAGCTCGAGTTCGCCGGCCAGGTACTGGCGCTCGAACTCCTTGTTTTCGCCGACATAGGACGCGATCATTTTCCTGATCTGCCGCGTGGTCAGCAGCTGGCCGAGGCCGAAGCCGTCCACGCCGGCATTGTTCGAAATCGCGGTCAGGCCCTTCACGCCGGAATCGCGCAGTGCCGCGATCAGCGCCTCGGGAATGCCGCACAGGCCGAAACCGCCGACGGCGATGGTCTGGCCGTCCTTCACGACACCGGCCAGTGCGCTGGCGGCGTCCGGATAGACTTTGTTCATGTGTCTCCTCAGGTAAACTGTGTGGGCCGATCCTGCCGGAACGACAGTGCGGGCAAGGTTAAAAGCGACAGAGCCCGCAGACAATACCGTAAAAGTACGATCCCGCCGCTGATGACACCCGCCCAGACCATCGACTTCGCCATGATCTTCGAGCGTGCGCCGGTCGGCCTGTGCGTATCGCATCAGCGCGTGATCAGTGCTTCCAATGACGCGCTGGCGACCATGTTCGGCTATGCCGGCGAAGTGCTGCGCGGACAATCCTTCTCCATCCTGTACCCCAGCCCGGACGAATTCGAGCGTACCGGCGCGCGCATCGCGCCGATCATGAACCGGCACGGACATTACTCGGACGAGCGGATCATGAAGCGCGCCAACGGCGAACTGTTCTGGTGCCATGTCACCGGCCGTGCGCTGTCGCGCGACGACCCGCATGCAGCGGGTATCTGGACCTTCGAGGATTTGTCGAGCCGCCGGCCGGTGACGGCCGAGCTGACCGCGCGCGAACGTGAAGTAGCGGCGCTGCTGGTCGAGGGAAAAACCAGCAAGGTCATCGCGCGCCAGCTGGAACTGTCGCCGCGCACCGTCGAGATGCATCGTGCGCGGCTGATGAAGAAGTTCGCTGCGGGCACGTCGAGCGAACTGGTGAACCGGCTGCTGGGCGGGCAGCTGGCCTGATACGAAGCCGCTGACGACAGCTCAGCGGGCCGGCAGCAGCAGCCGCTCGCGAATTTCGTCCGGCAAAGGCTGCGATTTCTCGATCCGCTGGTCGACCCACACCACCTTCGCCCCGCCCTCGGCACAGACGACGTCCGGCTCGTCGACGCGGAAGATCTGGTGCAGGCTCTGGAAGCTTGAGCGACCCATCTCGCCTATCCACGACGTGACCTCGATATCGCCCGGATAGCGCAACTGGCGCAGGAAAGTGCAGTGCGCGTTGATGATCACCGGGCCGACGCCGCCCGGCGTAGCCGGGCAACCGAGCGCCTCGAACAGCTCGATGCGCGCCTGCTCGAGATAGCGGAAATAGACGGTGTTGTTCACATGGCCCATCGCATCCATGTCGCCCCATCGGATCGCCATGCGCGTGCGGCTGAGCAGCTGGTAGTTCTCGGGAATCGCCATCAGAACGCCGCCATCCCGTCATCCGCCGTGATCACTGCACCGTTCATGAAGCGAGACTCGTCCGCCGCCAGCAGCAGCAAGAGGCCGTCGAGATCCTCCGGCTTGCCGACCCGTTTGCGCGGCAGCATGCTGACCAGCTTCTGCCCGCCTTCGCTATGGAAATAATCGCGATTGATCTCGGTCTCGATGTAGCCCGGGCAGATCGCATTGACGTTGATGCCGAAGCGTCCCCATTCGAGCGCCATAGCCTTCGTCATCTGAACGACTGCTGCCTTGCTCATGCAGTAGACGCCGATCTGCGACAGCACGCGCAGACCTGCCACCGACGCGATGTTCACGATCCTGAACTGGCGGTTCGGCTCGGCCTTCGAGCGCAGGATCATGCGTTTCGCCACTTCCTGCGCGACAAAGAACGCGCCCTTCGTGTTCGTATCCATCACGAAGTCGTAATCGTCCGGCGTCACGTCGACCAGCTTCTGGGTGGTCGATACGCCCGAGTTGTTGACCAAGATGTCGATCGGCCCCGCCTCGGTCTCCGCATGGGCTATCGCGGAACGGATGCTCGCGTAATCGGTGACGTCGAGCTCGACCATGCGCGCCGCGCCGCCGGCGGCCTCGATCTCGGCGCGCAACTCCTTCAGCCGCTCAATGCGCCGCGCGGCCAGCACCACGGTGGCGCCGGCCGCAGCCAGCACGGTGGCGAATCGGGCGCCGAGCCCGCTGGAGGCGCCGGTCACCAGCGCGACCTTGCCTTCGAAATTGACTTCAATGCCCACAAAGTCTCCCTTTATCGCTCAGGTGGCAGGATGAGCCGCTATCATTACACGATTCATCCGCGCCAGATCACGGATTTTGGGTGGCGCGCGCACCAGAAATACCTGACAATCCGGCCACGAAAACAACAGCCTCCTGAACTCCACCGCCATGACCAGCCCCAGCCAGAATCCCAGCTTCCTTGAACAATTCGGCCCGCGCGAGGCCATGGATTATGACGTGCTGATCGTCGGCGCCGGCCCGGCCGGACTCGCTGCTGCGATCCGCGTCAAACAGCTGGCCGAAGCCAGCGGACAGGACATCAGCGTCTGCGTGCTCGAAAAAGGCAGCGAGCCCGGCGCGCACATCCTGTCCGGCGCCGTGATGGATCCGACCGCGATGACCGAGCTCTTCCCCGACTGGAAAGAGCGCGGCGCGCCGCTGAATACGCCGGTCAGCGAAGACCGCTTCATGTTCCTCACCGAGACCGGCTCGTACACGACGCCGAACTGGATGCTGCCCGGCTGCTTCCAGAACCACGGCAATTACGTGATCTCGCTCGGCAACGTGGTGCGCTGGCTGGCACAGCAGGCTGAGGCGCTCGGCGTCGAAATCTTCCCGGGCTTCGCCGCCGCCGAAGTGCTGTACGACGAGAATCGCGCGGTGGCTGGCGTCGCCACCGGCAACATGGGCGTCGACAAGAACGGCGAACCGACCGGCGAATTCCAGCTCGGCATGGAGCTGCGCGCCAAATACACGCTGTTCGCCGAAGGCGCGCGCGGCCACCTCGGCAAGCAGCTGATCGCCGGCTACCAGCTCGACGCCGGCAAGGACCCGCAGACCTATGGCATCGGCATCAAGGAATTGTGGGAGATCGATCCGGCCAGACACCAGCCCGGCCTGGTGATCCACACCGCCGGCTGGCCGCTCGACAGCGACACCTATGGCGGTTCCTTCCTGTACCACCTGGAGAACAACCAGGTCGCCGTCGGCTATGTGGTCGGCCTCGCCTACCAGAACCCCTACCTGTCGCCGTTCGAGGAATTCCAGCGCTACAAGACGCATCCGTCGATCCGCGGCTTCTTCGAAGGCGGCAAGCGCCTGTCCTACGGCGCACGCGCGATTACCGCGGGCGGCCTGCAGTCGCTGCCGAAGCTGACCTTCCCCGGCGGCGCCCTGATCGGCTGCGACGCCGGTTTCCTGAACGCCAGCCGCATCAAGGGCAGCCATGCGGCGATGAAGTCCGGCATGATGGCCGCCGAGGCAGCCGTCGACGCGCTCGCTGCCGGCCGTGCGCAGGATGAACTCGCCGCCTATCCGGCGGCCTTTGAAAAATCGTGGCTGCACGAAGAACTGCATGTCGCGCGCAACTTCAAGCCGTGGATGAGCAAGGGTCTCTACCTCGGCACGCTGATGGTCGGCATCGACCAGGTGCTCTTCCGCGGCAAGGCGCCGTGGACCCTGCGCCACCAGCATGCCGACCATGAATGCCTGCGCCCGGCGGCCGAGTTCTCGCCGATCGCCTATCCGAAGCCGGACAACGTACTGACCTTCGACCGGCTGTCGTCGGTGTTCATCTCGAACACCAACCACACCGAGCACCAGCCCGCGCACCTGACGCTGAAAGACCCGAGCGTGCCGACCGAAATCAACCTCGCGAAGTACGCCGGTCCGGAGTCGCGTTACTGCCCGGCCGGCGTCTACGAGTTCGTGCAGGACGGCGACGCCGAGCGGCTGCAGATCAATGCGCAGAACTGCGTGCACTGCAAGACCTGTGACATCAAGGACCCGACGCAGAACATCGTCTGGGTCACGCCGGAAGGCGGCGGCGGGCCGAACTACCCGAACATGTGATGCAAGCCCGCGACCAGGACGCGCCTGACGGCAAACCTGCGGCGATCTCGCTGCGCGAGGCGTTCTGGTACTGGCTGAAGCTGGGCTTTCTCAGCTTCGGCGGCCCGAGCGGGCAGATCGCGCTGATGCACTATGACCTGGTCGACAAGAAGCGCTGGATCTCCGAGCAGCGCTTTCTGCACGCGCTCAACTATTGCATGCTGCTGCCCGGCCCGGAGGCGATGCAGCTGGCCACCTACATCGGCTGGCTGATGCACCGCACCGTCGGCGGTCTGGTCGCCGGCGGCCTGTTCGTACTGCCATCGCTGCTGATCCTGGTCGCACTGTCGTGGATCTATCTGGCATTCGGCGACGTGCCGGTCGTGGCCGGCATCCTCTACGGCATCAAGCCGGCAGTCGTCGCCATCGTGCTGGCCGCCGCATGGCGTATCGGCAAGCGCAGCCTGAAGAACGGCTGGCTGGTCGCGATCGCGCTGCTGGCCTTCGCGCTGATCACCTTCATTGATGCGCCCTTCCCTGCCGTGATCAGCATTGCCGCGCTGCTCGGCGCCATCGGCGGCCAGTTCGCGCCAGAGCGTTTCCGGCTCGGCGGCGGCCATGCGTCCGCGCACCACCGTCCCGGCCCGGCGCTGATCGATGACGACACGCCGCCCCCGCCGCACGCACGCTTCAGCTGGCGCAAGCTGCTGCTGACGGTGGGTGCCGGGATCGCGATCGGCGCGGTGGTGCTGGCGCTGCTGAACCTTGCGTTCGGCTGGCGCAATCCGCTGGTGCAAATGGGCTGGTTCTTCACCAAGGCAGCGATGCTGACCTTCGGCGGCGCCTATGCGGTACTGCCCTATGTTTATCAGGGCGCAGTCGAGCATTACGGCTGGCTGAGCGCTGCCCAGATGATCGACGGGCTGGCGCTGGGCGAAACCACGCCCGGCCCGCTGATCATGATCGTCGCCTTCGTCGGCTTCGTCGGCGGCTGGAGCAAGGAAGTGTTCGGCCCGCTCATGCTGTTCTGGTCCGGCTGCGCGGGCGCGCTGGCGGCGACCTTCTTCACCTTCCTGCCGAGCTTCGTGTTCATCCTCGCCGGCGGGCCGCTGGTCGAGGCCACACGCGACAACCTGCGCCTGACCGCCCCGCTGACCGCCATCACCGCCGCCGTCGTCGGCGTGATCGTCAGCCTGGCGGCCTTCTTCGCGCTGCATGTGTTCCATCTCGATCTCGCGCCCGCGCGCTGGGACTGGATGGCGATCGCCATCGCGGCCGCAGCTGCTTTCGCACTGCTGCGTTATCAAGCCAGTACGATTCGCCTGATTATCGCCTGTGCAGTGGCCGGCCTCGTGGTATCTTACCTCCCGATCAGGCCGGCCCTGTGAAGGCCGCCAAGGAACAGGCAGATTGACCGCGGGGCAACCACGCCCTGCCAGTGCAAACATGACAGAACGCATCATCCCGGTGGCCGACCTGCGCTACCTGCAGGCGGTACCGCATATCCCGGAAAAGCTGATTCCCGCGACCGGACTGCTGTCCGACAAGCGCGGCCGGCCGTTGCGCGACCTGCGCATCTCGGTCACGGACCGCTGCAACTTCCGCTGCGTGTACTGCATGCCGAAGGAAGTGTTCGACAAGGACCACCAGTTCCTGCCGCACAGCCTGCTGCTGTCGTTCGAGGAAATCACGCGGATCGCAAAGATCTTCATTGCGCACGGCGTCGAAAAAATCCGCCTGACCGGCGGCGAGCCGCTGCTGCGCAAGAACATCGAGAAGCTGATCGAGATGCTGGCCGAGCTGAAAACGCTGGACGGCAAGCCGCTCGACCTGACGATGACCACCAACGGTTCACTGCTGGCGAAGAAGGCGCAGTCACTGAAGGACGCGGGCCTCAAGCGCGTGACCGTCTCGCTCGACTCGCTCGACGACGCGACCTTCAAGCGGATGAACGACGTCGATTTCCCGGTGGCCGACGTGCTGCACGGGATCGAGGTCGCGCACGGCGTCGGGCTCGGCCCGATCAAGGTCAACATGGTCGTCAAGGGCGGCATGAACGACCAGGAAATCGTGCCGATGGCGCGCCACTTCAAGGGCAGCCCGGTCATCCTGCGCTTCATCGAATACATGGACGTCGGCGCGTCGAACGGCTGGAAGATGGACGAAGTGATTCCGTCGGCCGAGGTGGTGCGCCGCATCAGCGAGCAGATGCCGCTCGAGGAAATCGAGCCGAACTACACCGGCGAGACCGCCGAGCGCTGGCGCTACAAGGACGGCGGCGGCGAAGTCGGCGTCATCTCCAGCGTCACGCAGGCCTTCTGCAGCGACTGCAACCGCGCTCGGCTGTCGACCGAGGGCAAGCTGTTCACCTGCCTGTTCGCCACCGGCGGCCACGACCTGCGCGCGCTGCTGCGCGGCGGCCACAGCGATGAAGAAATCACCGCGGCGATCGCGCACCTGTGGGCGCTGCGTGACGACCGTTATTCCGAGCTGAGGACGATCAATACCGAAGGACTGGCGCGGCCGGTGCGCAAGGTGGAGATGTCTTACATTGGTGGCTGAACGGTGCACCGCGGCCTGCGCCCGCGGTGACGATGTCAGAACCGACAGCCTTTCAAACGTCATCCCGGCGCAAGCCGGGACCCCGTGCCTTTGGTTTTTTCGGTTTTAACCAGCCGCCCCTGAAACCCCACAGACCAACGATGTAAAAAACAGGCATCATCAGGTGACGCGCCAAGCCGGCGCCTTCGATGGTTGAACGACGTTTACTTCCCCCATGCCGAGCACCCTCAGCCAACTCACCCGCACCCTCGACGGCTATGAACCCGATTCGCTGCGCGTGGACATCGCGCAGCAGGCCATTGCCCGCTTCATCTCGCCGATCACTGACACCGAGACCATTCCGCTGAAACAGGCGCTTGGCCGCGTGCTGGCAACCGACATCGTGTCGCCGATCAATGTGCCTGCCGCCGACAACTCGGCAATGGATGGCTACGCACTCTGCGGCAGCGACCTCGGCGCGAATGACGTGACGCTGAAGGTCGTCGGCAAGGCGTTTGCCGGCCACCCGTATCCGCATGCGGTGGAGCCCGGCGAAGCGGTGCGCATCATGACCGGCGCAGTCATCCCGCGCGGCTGCGACAGCGTGATTCCGCATGAACTGACGCGGCATGCCGATGAGTCATCGGTGACGATCCCGGCCAACAGCATTCGCGCCGGCGCCAACCGGCGCCTTGCCGGCGAAGACCTGCCTGCCGGTTCAGTCGCGCTGCACAAGGGGCGGTCGCTCACGCCGTCCGACCTCGGATTGATCGCATCGCTCGGCATCGGCGAAGTGACGGTCACGCGCCGCGTGCGGGTGGCCTTCTTCTCGACCGGCGACGAACTGCGCTCGATCGGGCAGCCGCTTGACGAAGGCTGCGTCTACGACAGCAACCGCTACACGCTGCAGGCCATGCTCGAGCGCGCCGGCTGCGAGGCGATCGACCTCGGCGTGGTGCGCGACGATCCCGCCGCACTGGAGGCCACGCTGCGCGACGCCTGCCGTCGCGCCGACGCCATCATCACCACCGGCGGCGTATCCGCTGGCGACGCCGACTACACCGCCGACATGATGGCGCGCCTCGGCGACGTGTTGTTCTGGAAAATCGCGATGCGCCCGGGCCGGCCGATGGCCTTCGGGCAGATTCGTTGTGACGGCAGGCAGGCGCTGTTTTTCGGCCTGCCCGGCAATCCGGTCGCGGTGATGGCGACCTTCTATTTTTTTGCGCGCGAAGCGCTGCAACGGCTGGCCGGCATGACGCCGGCGGCGCTGCCGGCGGTCAGCGCGACCAGCGAGGCGCTGATCCGCAAGCGGCCGGGCCGCACCGAATACCAGCGCGGCGTGCTGTCCTTTGCCGAGGATGGCCGCGCCAGCGTGCGGCTGACCGGCGCGCAAGGTTCCGGCATCCTGAGTTCGATGTCCGAGGCCAACTGCATGGTGGTGCTCGGCCATGACGATGCCGACATCGCTGCCGGCGAGCCCGTTCGGGCGATCCCGTTCAGCGGCCTGCTCTGACGCTGCTTCGGCCAACCAACCGGCTAACGGCGGCGCTCAGCCCGCCTTGTTCCTCATCCAGTCGGCCGTCCTGAAGAAGGCCTGCAGCAGCAGGTCTTCCTTGCCTTCACCGTAGCCGAGCTCGCGCATGGCCAGCACCATGCAGGTCAGCCAGTCATCGCGCTCTTTCGAGCCGATCGGGAACGGCAGGTGGCGCGCGCGCAGGAATGCCGGGCCGTATTTCGGCGTGTAGGTATCCGGCCCGCCGGTCCAGCCCGAAAGGAAACGGTACAGCTTGTCGCGCGAGCCCTCGAGCGATTCCGGATGCATCGCGCGCAGCTCGGCGAACTGCGGCTCGAGGTCCATCAGGTCATAGAAACGGTCGACCAGCTCGCGCAGCTTCGCGTCGCCGCCGACCAGTTCATACAGGCTTGCCTGTTCGGTTTGATCATTCTCCATAGCCGCGATGATACCCGACGCCGGCCGCCTGCTGACCGCAGGACAGGAACCTTGACGCCCCTTAATTCCCGGCACTCGCGCACACATTCGCCGCTCCAAGCGACGCACCCCGGCCTGCGCGTCCGCGTCGACGCACCGGCACGGCACAGGCATCGCCAGCGAGAGGCCCGTTCATGCACAAGCACTGCCCCACCGACAACAACACCTTCCCCGCCGGCCGCACGCGCTGCGCAGGACATTCCGCTCACACGGCTGCATGACGGCCACCACGTCACTGCCGCAGGCAGCCCCGGCGCCGCTGCGCGAGGACGACACGCGCGAGCGGCGCGTGATCATTGTCGGCCACGGCGCGACCGCCCACGAGCTGCAGCGGCGCGCAAGGGCACAGCGCCGTGCAAACTACCGGATCGTCGCCTGCTGCGGCGACGGCGCCGCGCAGCCTGATGCCGGCATCGAGGCGCTGGCCGGAGCGGACGCGCTCGGCTCGGCGATCGAGCGCCTTCGCGCGCATGAAATCTGGATCACGCTGCCGCTGGCCGACAGCGGCCGGCTGCAGACGCTGCAGGCGCAGCTGGGCCATGCGCTGGTCGACATCCGCTGGATACCGGGCGTGGCGGAACTGCCCCTGCTCAGCCATCGCGCCGGCCAGGTGCTCGGGCTGCCCGTGATCGAGCTGAACCTGCCGGCATGCCGCGGCCTTTCCGGCGTCGCGAAGGACGTGTTCGACCGGCTGTTCGCCGCCGCCGCGCTCATCGCGCTGTCGCCGCTGCTGCTGGCGATCGCGCTGGCGATCAAGGTCACATCGCCCGGACCGGTGTTCTTCAGCCAGCCGCGGCTGGGGCTGAACGGCCGCCGCTTCCGGCTGCTGAAATTCCGCAGCATGCAAGTGCATCACGAAGACGCCGGCCGCGTCACGCAGGCGACGCGCGACGATCCGCGCATCACGCCGGTCGGCCGCTTCCTGCGCCGCACCAGCCTCGACGAACTGCCGCAGTTCTTCAACGTGCTGACGGGCGACATGTCGGTCGTCGGCCCGCGCCCGCATGCGCTGGTTCACAACGACTTGTACAAGGACAAGCTTGCGATGTACATGCAGCGGCACCGCGTCAAGCCGGGCATCACCGGATGGGCGCAGATTAACGGCTACCGCGGCGAGACCGATACCGACGACAAAATGGCCCGCCGCGTCGAGTTCGACTTGTACTACCTGCGGCACTGGTCGTTCCGGATGGACCTGAAGATCGTCGCCTGGACGGCGTTGCGCGGCTGGACCGACGGCAACGCCTACTGAAACGCGGTCAGCCGCCGGCGCGACGACACAAATGGTGAACACGGCCGCAGGCAGACCCGCCTGCCGAAGGACATGACACGATGGATCAACTGCCCCTGGTGCCCGCTGTACTGTGCGGCGGCGCCGGCACCCGGCTCTGGCCGCTGTCGCGCGAAAGCCTGCCGAAACAGTTCCTGCGGCTGCATGGCGAGCACAGCCTGCTGCAGCAGACGCTGCTGCGCTGTGCGGCGCTGACGCCGGCCGCGCCGCTGCTGCTGGCGGCCGAAACCTCGCGCTACCTCGCTGCAGAGCAGCTTGACGAGATCGGCGTGCACGGCGCGACGCTGCTGCTCGAGCCGCAGCCGCGCGGCACCGCGCCCGCCATCGCCAGTGCCGCCTGCCACCTGCGGCGCGTGCATGGCGATGCGCTGATGCTGGTGCTGCCGTCGGATCACCTGCTGCGCGACGAGGCCGCGTTCGCCGCCGCCGTGCGCATCGCCGCCGACGCCGCGCTCGGCGGCCTGCTGATGAGCTTCGGCATCGTGCCGACCGCGCCCGAAACCGGCTACGGCTACCTGCAGGCCGGCACCACGCTGGCCAGCGGCGCGCGCCGTGTCGACACCTTCATCGAAAAGCCGGATCGCGCACGCGCCGAGCGACTGCTGGCGTCAGGCGAATGGCTGTGGAACAGCGGCATGTTCCTGTTCCGCTGCAGCAGCCTGCTGCGCGAACTGTCCGAACTGGCGCCGCAGGTACATGCCGCAGCCGAGCGCGCCGAGAGCCAGTCCGTGCGCGCCGACGGCGTCGTCAGGCTCGATGCGGCAGCGTATGCGGAGAGTCCCGACATCTCGATCGACCACGCGCTGATGGAGCGCACCGCGCAGGCGGCCGTGGTGCCGCTGGACGCCGGCTGGTCCGACATCGGCTCGTGGTCGTCGGTATGGGAGACCGCCCGCCACGACGCCGCCGGCAATGCGACGCGCGGCGACGTGCTGCTGGAAGATTGCCGCGACTGCCATGTGCATGCCGGCCGCCGGCTGGTCTCGGCCTGCGGCCTCGACGGCGTGGTCATCGTCGACACCGACGATGCGCTGCTGGTGCTGCCGAAGGCCGACGCGCAGCGCACGCGCGAGCTGGTGCAGCGGCTGCGGCAGGAAGGCCGCAGCGAATGCAGCAGCCATCGCGAGGTCCGGCGCCCGTGGGGCAGCTATGACGCGATCGAACGCGGCACGCGCTTTCAGGTCAAGCGCATCACCGTGCGCCCCGGCGCCAGCCTGTCGCTGCAGATGCATCACCATCGCGCCGAGCACTGGATCGTGGTGTCCGGCACCGCGCGCGTCACCGAAGGCGAGCGCAGCTACCTGCTGACCGAGAACCAGTCCGCCTACATCGGCGTGGGCGTCGTGCATGCGCTGGCCAATCCGGGCAAGGTGCCGCTGGAGCTGATCGAGGTGCAGTCCGGCAGCTACCTCGGCGAGGACGACATCGTGCGCCTGTCCGATCCTTACGGGCGCGCATGATGGGCGTGCGTCCTGTCTGGCTCGCCGCGCTCGCGCTGTTCTTCGCGGCGATGGTTTCCGGCGGCTCGCTTCCGGGGCACGCCGACCTGCTGTCGGCGCACTTCGGCGACAAGCTGCTGCATGTGCTCGCCTACGCATTCATGACCCTGCTCGGCTTTGCCGCGGTGGCCGCGCCGCCGCTGCACCGCGCCGCCGCGACGCTGGGCGGCATTGCGCTGCTCGGCCTGGCTGACGAGGCGATCCAGTCCCTTCTGCCCTACCGCAACGCGTCCATCGCCGACTGGTGTTTTGATGTCGGTACCGCCGCCCTGGTCACGCTGATGCTGATCCGGGCCAGGCTCACACCCGACCCGGATACCCATGCGTAAGAAAGTCAGCAAGGCTGTTTTCCCGGTTGCCGGACTCGGCACCCGCTTCCTTCCGGCCACCAAGGCCAGCCCGAAAGAAATGCTGCCCGTCGTCGACAAGCCGCTGATCCAGTATGCAGTCGAGGAAGCGATCGAGGCCGGCATCACCGAGATGATCTTCGTCACCGGCCGCAACAAGCGCGCGATCGAAGACCATTTCGACAAGGCCTACGAACTCGAGGCCGAGCTGGCCGCGCGGCAGAAAGACGCGCTGCTGCAGCTGATCCACCGGATCAAGCCCGATGCGGTGCAGTGCTTCTACGTGCGCCAGTCGGAGGCGCTCGGCCTCGGGCATGCGGTGCTGTGCGCGGAGCGGCTGGTGCAGGACGAACCGTTCGCCATCATCCTCGCCGACGACCTGCTCGACGCGCCGGTGCCGGTGATGCGGCAGATGGTCGACCTGCACGCGCACTACGGCAGCAGCATCATCGGCGTCGAGGCGATACCGCTGGAGCAGAGCAGCGCCTACGGCATCGTCGAGGGGCGGCCGGTCGCGGACCGGCTGCTGAAGCTCGACGGCATCATCGAGAAGCCGGCGCCGCAGCAGGCGCCGTCCAACATGGCCGTGGTCGGCCGCTACATCCTGACGCCGTCGATCTTCCGCCACCTGCGCGAGATCACGCCGGGCGCCGGCGGCGAACTGCAGCTGACCGACGGCATCGCGCGGCTGATGCGCTCCGAGGCGGTGCTGTCCTATCAGTTCGAGGGGCGGCGCTTCGACTGCGGCACCAAGCAGGGCTACCTGCAGGCCACCGTCGAGTTCGCGCTGCGCCATCCGGAAGTCGCCGACGAATTCCGCCGCTTCCTCGCCCAGCTGCCGCCGGAGCCCGCGGCGCCGCGCCCGCCGCTGGCCGTCGGCGCCAACTGAGCCGCCGCGACGCATGGGACACACGATCCTCGTCACCGGCGCGAGCGGCTACATCGGCTCGCATACCTGCGCCTGCCTGCTGCAGGCAGGCTGGCAGGTGATCGGCATCGACAACCTCAGCAACAGCTCGCCGCGCGCGATCGAACGCGTCGAGCAGATCGTCGACCGCGAAATGCCGTTCCATGCGATCGACGTGCGCGACCATGCGGCGCTGACGCGCCTGCTGCAGCAGGAAGCGATCGCCGCGGTGATCCATTTCGCCGGGCTGAAGGCCGTCGGCGAATCGGTCGCGCGCCCGCTCGACTACTACGACAACAATGTCTGCGGCAGCGTGTCGCTGCTGCGCGTGCTGCACCAGCAGGGCGTGCGCAAGCTGGTGTTCAGCTCGTCGGCGACGGTGTACGGCGATCCGTCCTCGGTGCCGGTCACCGAGGATGCGCCGACCTCGGCAACCAATCCCTACGGCCGCTCGAAGCTGATGGTCGAGCAGGTGCTGGCCGACCTCGCGCACGCCGACCCCGAATGGCGCATCGCGACGCTGCGTTACTTCAACCCGGCCGGCGCGCACGAGAGCGGCCTGATCGGCGAGGATCCGCGCGGCGTGCCGAACAACCTGATGCCCTACGTCGCGCAGGTCGCCGCCGGACGGCGGCCGCACCTCGCGGTGTTCGGCAACGACTATCCGACGCCGGACGGCACCGGCGTGCGCGACTACATTCACGTGACCGACCTCGCGCGCGGCCACCTCGCGGCGCTCGAGCGACTGTTCTCGGCCGGTGGTTCATTCACGGTCAACCTCGGCACCGGCCACGGCGCCAGCGTGCTGCAGGCCGTAGCCGCATTCGAGCGCGCCTGCGGCCGCGTGATACCGACACGCGTCGCGCCGCGCCGCCCGGGCGACGTCGCGACCTGCTATGCGTCAGCGGCGAAAGCCAACGAGCTGCTCGGCTGGCGCGCGGAGAAGAACCTCGCACAGATGTGCGTCGACCACTGGCGCTGGCAGCAGATGAACCCGGACGGCTATTGAGCGAAACCGGACTGCGTGGTGCCTGCTGCGCCATCGCAATGGCCGCCGCCGCCACGAACCCACAATGACCGCTGTTTCCACTGCGCCGTCAGGCAAGCCTCCATGATTCCGAACGAAGCGATGCAGCAGCAAGACCCGCGAGTGGCGCTGGTCACCGGCGTCACCGGCCAGGATGGCGCGCTGCTGTCCGAACTGCTGCTGGCCAAGGGCTACACCGTGCATGGCATCAAGCGGCGCGGCTCGCAATTCAACACCGGCCGCATCGACCACCTGTACCAGGACCCGCACGAGGCCGGCCGGCGCTTCATCCTGCACCACGGCGACATGACCGACACCGCGTCGCTGATCCGCGTGATCCAGCAGTCGCAGCCGGACGAGATCTACAACCTGGCCGCGCAGAGCCACGTCGGCGTGTCCTTCGAAGAGCCCGAGTACACCGCCAACTCCGATGCGCTAGGCACGCTGCGGCTGCTGGAGGCGATCCGCATCCTCGGCCTGGAGCAGAAGACCCGCTTCTACCAGGCGTCGACCTCGGAGCTGTTCGGCAAGGTGCAGCAGGTGCCGCAGACCGAGATCACGCCCTGCTATCCGCGCAGCCCGTATGCCGCGGCGAAGCTGTATGCGTACTGGATCACGGTGAATTACCGCGAGGCCTACGGGATGTACGCGTGCAACGGCATCCTGTTCAACCACGAATCTGCGCTGCGCGGCGAGACCTTTGTCACCCGCAAGATCACGCGCGCGCTGGCGCGCATCGCGCTTGGTCAGCAGGACTGCCTGTACCTCGGCAATCTCGATTCGC